>Ga0164241_10000248_pt1 | contig 123958 bp, 103 predicted proteins | sample OricomyardsoilBY_FD_108780 | JGI IMG/M metagenome (GOLD analysis project Ga0164241, IMG submission 108780) | Backyard soil microbial communities from Emeryville, California, USA - Original compost - Back yard soil (BY) | ecosystem: Environmental > Terrestrial > Soil > Unclassified | place... | reverse complement strand
TTGATCGTTCCGGCTGCGCGCCGTGTGCAACTTGCCACCGACTGGACCCACTATCTCCGTTAGACGGGCCTCGATGTTCATGTGCACGTCTTCACGCGCTGGGTCCCAATGAAACTCTCCCGCTTCGATTTCGCGGCCGACTTGTTCGAGTCCCGTGATCAAAACGTGCGCTTCGCTATCGGTGATTACCTGAGCGCGGGCGAGACCGCGCGCATGCGCCATCGAGCCCTGGATGTCGACTCGCCACAGCGCGGAGTCCACTTCCACGCTCTGGTTGAGCTGCTGCATGGCTTCATCAATGGTTTCCGGCAGGCGGCCGCCACGGGCTACGGTCATGGGCTCGGCTAGTACCTGAGGTGAATGCGATGGCAAGCCATCCCAACGGCACGCCGCCCAAGACACGTCGCCCCGGGCCACCCTGCAATTCCAGCCCACGCGCGCGCCTCACGGCACTCAAAAACCCTCCACGCGCCAAAAGTTATTCGAATAATATTCAATAACTTCCATCTCTTAGCGCCAGAGTCGCAAGACGACTCAGCTGGCGCCCTTGGCGGTACGTCGGCGCCAAGCTAAACTTTTCACTGTGAGTCGCGTTGCCTTCTTTAGCTTTAGCTATTGGTTTCCCGAGCGGGGCCAGGGCTAGCTATTGAGTTACGACTCCAATCTACCCGAAACCCCGCGCCCAAGGCCGCGGGGTTTTTGCATTCCGTGGCTCAAAAGGCGCTTCGCTGGACCCCATCATGAGCCCCGAAGTCCCCTCTCTTTCGCCAACCTCAAACGTTCTCCCAAGCCCTCGTGAGCTCGCGGCGGCTTTTCCGCTCTCAGCTCGCGCCGAGGGTCAGATCCGCGATACTCGACGCCGCATCCAAGAACGTCTCCAAAGCGGGCGTGGTCCCGCGCTTGCCATCGTCGGTCCATGCTCGCTCCATTCTGAGGAGGCTGCCTTCGCCTACGCCGAGCGCCTCTTGCCGCTCTGTCGCGCGTTCCAAAACGACGTCATCGTGGTGATGCGCGCGTACTGCGAGAAACCGCGTACCACCGTGGGCTGGAAGGGATTCCTCTATGATCCCAAGCTCAGTGGAGAGAACAACCTAGGGCTTGGTCTCGAACGAAGTCGTGCCCTACTGGTTGGTCTTGCGGAGCTCGGATTGCCCCTAGCGACAGAGATTTTGGATCCATTAGCCATTCGTTACCTCGAGCCCTGCCTTTCTTGGGCCGCTATCGGCGCGCGTACCACCGAGAGTCAAATTCACCGACAGGTGGTGAGCGGGCTCGATTGTCCAGTGGGCTTCAAGAATGGCACAGACGGCAGCGTGGACGCAGCGCTCGACGCGATCGAAGCCGCTCGGGCCAGGCACACGCATCTCGGCGTAAATGAGGACGGCCGCATTGCCCTGGAGCAAACCAACGGTAACCCCCACTGCCATGTGGTCTTACGCGGCGGCAAAAAAGGCCCCAACTACGATTCAGCTAGCATTAGCCAGGTCGTGGCTGGTGCCGGCAAGGTCCCGCTTCTCATCGATTGTTCTCACGGCAATTCAGAGAAGGACTACCGACGCCAAGCAGCGGTAGCTCGTTCCGTTTTCGGCGAGCTTTCGCGGAAAGACGCTGACGTGCTTGGTATCATGCTGGAGAGTCACATCCAGGCGGGCAAACAAGCGGCGTGCCCCACGGCTACCCCTCATCAAAGCGTCACCGACGCGTGCATCGATATCGCCGAAACTGAGACACTTCTCGAAGAACTCGCCCGCGCCTCAAGGCGCGTCGCTCACCCCGGGCAGTCCGCTGGGCGAGGCGAAAAGGCACAACTGGTACACTTCGCCCCCAACGGGTGATTCTGAGAGGTGACTCATCGGCAGGCGCAGCGGTCTTAGCCGCGCGAGTGGCTCTTCGGCTCACCGTTCGGAAAAGACGTTGCGGCATGCGGATTGCTTGAGCTCCTCGCCATGACTACAAAAAACCACGCCTTCACTCCAATAGCCGCTCCCCTCCAGACCAATCAACCCGCTGGAAAGGGGGGCGACCCGTCGAGCTCCACAGCTAAAATAGCCGTTGATGTGCGAGTCACCACGACCGAGAAGGCGGGCGCGAAGAAATGGTTCCCCGTCGTAGAAGGCACGAGCTTTCGCGCTGAACCGAGTGAGAGCGCCGAGGCAGCGATTCGACAGATCGAACGAAACCTCGGCGAAAAAGCCGACTCCATCTATGAGCTGCCGAGGAGTGGCTCCCAGCATAAAAGTCTTGCGTCGGCCCTCGCCGAACTTCGAACCCTCAATATCGAGGAATGAGGGAAGGTGCGTCAGGCGCAAGGCTTAAGGCGCGCGGAGCGGAGCGAATCGACACGCACGTGCAGGCGCGCCACAGGTCTTCGAGGCAAGTCAGCCCACTAGTTCGAGGGCGGGTCGATAAAAGCTGCCCTCTTCCCGCTAGATAAAAAGCTTCGTCTCAAAAGCCTTGTTCAACGCGCTGCTGGCACAATTGCTGCTTAGTCCCCGAGTCGGAGACTTAACCATGAAAAAGACAACTTACGACGAATCCCAAGTGACCGAGCTCGTTTACCAGGCGTACGAAACCGAACTTGGCGGGGAGCGCATTTACGAACTGGCCATCGAAGCGGCCCAAAATGAAGACTTGAAGGAAGAATGGGAGAAGTATCTCTCAGAGACACTTCACCATCAGGAGGTCCTGCTCGATGTCATCGAGAGCATGGGACTCGATCCGAATACGCCAACTCCAGGGCGCGCCATCGTCGAGCAGCATGCGGACGCGCTAGTACAAATCATCACGGACGCCATTGCCGCAGGCAATCCACGTGCGGCCGAACTCGTCGCGGCCGAATGTGTCGTCCTCGCGGAGACCAAAGATCATCTAAACTGGGAACTGATCGGCTACGTGGCGAAAGAGAGCAACGGCCCTTGGACGAAGGCACTCGCGGCGGCCTTCGAAGAGGTTGAGCATCAAGAAGATCACCATCTCTATCACACCAAAGGCTGGGCTCGTGAACTGTGGATTCAAAGCCTAGGGCTACCGGCGGCGCTGCCGCCTCCCGAAGAAGTTAAGAAAGTGGAGAGCGCCATTGGCGCTGCCCGTGCCGAGAAAGCCCGGGATGCGCTGGCTCAGACGCACTGATTCCGGTCACAAAAACTGCGAGGATAAGATGGCACTAGACATTGAAATTTCCGAGTCCGCTGGTGGTTACATTCTTCGTCATGAAGCTCGCGCTCAGAAACTAAAGAGCGCGTTCGCAGCAGACGTCGATATCGACAAAATTAGCAAGGGAACGACCGACGAGATCAAGCTCACCCTCTGTGATTTGTTCGGCATCGAAGAAGATGAGTCGTTCCCCTGGAACGACTCTGACATGGCGGTCCTGCAGTCTCGTGCACAACAGCTAAAGACCCCTACCTTAGATGAGTTAGAATGAGCACAGATGGCGAGGCCCCTGACCTCGCCATCTGTGACAAGCAGGTTCATGATGCTTTGCTGAGTACGCGGGCCGTCGCCGCAGCCCGAGCGGCTAACTTTTCCGTGATAGGCTAGAGTAACCGGTAGACGGCTACGCTGCCCGGCGGCATTGGCGCCCGCCACCTAACGACAAGTCTTCCAGGTTGCAGGGTGGCAACAAACCCGACACCCGCGCGTCATGCTGTTTCCGCTATGGCCGGCCCTCTATGAGCCGATTTACCGACTTCATGCCCGCAGCCTACGGACGCCTTTATAATGGCGATGAAATCGCTGAGCACGCCGCAATCGCCGCTCGCCGCGGTGGCCAACTCGTCCATGCCGAGATTTGGCAATCGAGTAAGGGTCCGCTCTTGTGCGTGGTCGCCCAGGACCGGCCGGGTTTACTGGCGTTTATCACCGACGCCCTGCTCGCCCAGGGAGTGACCATTCAGAGCGCTCAGGCATTTTGCCGCGAGGTGACCCGCGAGAAGGCAGAAGCAATTGACTTCCTGGAGCTACGCCCGAGCGGCGCAAAAGGCGGACCGATTCAGCTTGACCCAGATGGCTTGCGGGCTTTCATCCAGTTTCTCACCGAGGTCATTACCGATGATATGAACCAGCGCGCCGCGCTCAGCCCTTCGAGCTCACAGAGCGGAGCGGAGCTACCGACGCGCGTCTATTTCGAGCGCGAATCCTTCGCCGACGGCCGCTATATGTTGATCGTAGAGGCCCCCGATTCGAACGGCCTTTTGCACGCGGTTTGCAGTGCGCTCAGCGCCAAGGGCATGCGCATCATGGCGTGCCTCATCAACACGGTAGGAGGCCAGGCCAACGACCGATTTGAGCTCGAGCCCAGCTCCCTCAGCGCGCTCAGCGAGAGCGAACTTTTCGATGTGCAGCTAGCAGTACTGGACGCGCTGCCCTCGAGGCACTGAGGCGTCCGCCCCGTCACGTGCGGCTCAAGGGTCAGGGTTCGCATTTTTCACCTATTCCGAGTTCACATCGGAACACCAAGAGACCCGGCGCGGCACGCAGCCAAAAGCCGGGTATTCATGGGCAAGTTAACGCTTCGGGCCCCGACGAATGTCTTATCTCTTGGGAAGGACAGCTCGGAGGCGCGCCGATCTCTCTGGCGACGCTCTGCGGGGCTGTCAGCTTTCTAGGATGCGCCTCAACCTGGAACGAATCGACGCGAGCGGCCTCGATCTCGACCTGAGCCCCGACCTCAATCACGATCGCCGCATCGCGCTGGGCGCTGTTCGGGGCCTCCGCGGCTCGCTTAGCCAAAACGCGGAGTCGCTTCGTCTCGCGGACGTGCTGGCAGAGTCCGTGGTCGTGTCGCTGCTACTCCTCAAGTTCAAGAGCTTCAACATCGAGCTGCCGATGGAAGGAAACTTGAACCAGCTCTCGGGAAGTTACGAACGGAGTCCTGGTTCGACCGAGCTCAAGCTGTTAGCAACCTCACTCCACGCGCCGAGGCTCGCACTGCGTTTCGAGCGGTTTCAGGCTCAGGGCGACCTGAGTGCCAAGAACGTGAAGCTCCACACTTCGACTCTCCAAAGCTTCGTCAAGGCTGATTGGCTCGAGCTCAGCAATCTGGAGCTTAGCGGAGTTCTTGCCTCTAAAGCACAGCGGGTGGTCGCCACCGATGTCACCGTGACCTGGGGAGCAAGTGGCTATCGCGTTGAGGTGGGCACCCTTGAGCTACCGAAGACGTCGGTTCAACTCGATATGTCGGGCGCGGATGAGTCGAAGAAGAAGGACCGGCAAGCACAGGTCGAAGACTCAAAGCAGACCCATAGCGAGCCTACGGCTAGCCGCCAAAGCGGCGCCGCGAACATCGATTGGAGCGTCCTGGATGGCCTATCGGGCCCCCTCGACGTCGACGTGCTCGTCGATATGAAAGTTCCTGTGCTGGGCTCAAGGCATGCCAAACATCCTCTTCGCATCTCGATTCAGTCGGGCACGCTCAACTACTTGGAACTGGAGCGAGATCTGTCCGCTTTGGAAGATTCGCTCGTCGATTTCGCGGTGAGAGATGGCGACTTGGTGCTTGAGCGAGGCATCCCGCTTCTGCCAACGCGGGGCCGCGGCAAGCCTATTCCTATTTGGCCTCTGAATGCCGAAGACTTTGCGCTGACGACCGAGAACCGAGTGCGCCTCTCGGTGTTGCCCCAGGCGCGCCTGGCTACGACCGGCGAGCTAGATGCGAAGGCAGCCACTGCAACCAAGTCTGATGTGGGCACTGAAAAGAAGGATCCTGCGGTGGGTCTGCGCGAACTCAGCTTCGTTAACTTGCAGAGTCTGCTTCGCCTCGACCCGACCAAGACCTCTAAGGGGCCGTTTCGAGGACTGTCCTTCGAGGAACTCATGCTCCAGGGCAGCGTTTATCACTCCAACAGCGGCGCTCCGGCCCGCGAAGGTGAGCTCACGGGCAAGCTTCGCGCGCTCAAGGGCGGCATCGAGAGCCTGCCGTTAGGGAACAGTCATCTCGATCTCGGCTCGTTGAAGCTCGCGGAACTCACAAACCTTAGCGTCCAATTTCGAGATATTCGTCCAGAACAGGCGAGCTTTGAGCTTAGTGAGCTTCGTGCGAGTTCGCTCGTCTTCGGCGACTTGAACCCGTGAGGCGTAGCGGCGCCACTTACGCGCCGCAAAAACCAGCGGAGGTCAACGTAACAAGCGCTCCGCATAGAGATCGCTCTCGGCCCAACGCGGAGACCACCCGAGCGTGAAGCGATAGAAGTCGAGCCACGCCACAGGGACGAGTTCGCGCCATTCGGCTTCGAGTGCTTCGAACGAACTCGGCGTGCTTTCGCACGCCGCCACTTCGCGCCGAAGAGCCTCAAAGTAGTAGTCGAGGAAGGCCGGCAGCTCACGCTCGACCCGCTTCGGCGGCACGGCCGAGCCGATGAAGTACACGAGGTCGCGCACTCCCACGCCGCCACCGACGTATTGAAAATCGACAGCCGCAAACTGAACGTTCTGGGCTCGGGTGGCGCAGAAGTTTTCGAGCTTCGGATCGCCGTGAACCAGCGTGCGGTGCCTGGCCCCACGTAGGCGCTCATCGAGCTCTGATGCCAACGCATATAGCTTGTGGCCCTCGATGGCACGGAGCTCGTCGGGCCGGGTCTCGAGGTGCCAATAGCAACCTTCGCTCCAAAGGCCCACGGGGACTCGTCCCAGATGGGCGGCATGAAACGCCGCGAGCCAGTCTATTCCGGCTCGCACCACCGCATCAGAACCACTGCGTGGACGCGCATCGTAACCCGCCGCGTCTAAGTCTTCGAGTAGGAGCCAATGCTCACCTGCCGCGCTCTGCGCTCCTAAGAGCCGCGGTGAACGCGCGCGCTCAGCAGAGTAGCTAGCAAACCGCTCATAAAATGCACGCTCGATCTCATACGACCGAACTTTTCGAGTATGGCTACGGTCGGCCACACTTCCATGCGGAAAACGGATCTCCTTAAGGATCACGCTCCGCTGCTCATCGCGCAGCCGAAGGCGAACGATACGCCCATAGCCCGCCCAAAGCGTCGCGACCGTCTCGACGGGGTAGACGACGGCGGCGCCAAGGACGCCTTCGACCCAAGCCGTAACTGCCGCTGATCTTTGGCCCGGGGCGCGCCCACTCACGTTCTGACGCTAGGGCAACCTTCAGCTCCGCGGAAGATCCGCGAGCTTGATGACTGCGACTCCACAGCCGTCGTTCCGAGTACGCTATCGCGCGCCGCCACCCGTTCTAGCGAAAAGCGCCAGCCTTCGTCCCCCGTTTCCGAAACCGGAATCCCTGAGGCAGCATCCCGAGCCGTCGACCAACCAGGATGATTCCGAGCGTGCCGTTCAAAAACCTAACACTACTGCGCGCGCACTGGGCCGCCCTCGTCCTAGCTGTTTGTTCGTCTGTACTCATGACTTGGCCGCTAGCGGCCAACGCCGGCCATGCTGTTCTTCGCGCCATCTACTATTGGGACGCCTACACCAACGCCATGATCATGGGCAGTCGCGTTGACGCTGCTCTCGGTATCGGGCCGCTCTCGCTCTACGACGACTACTATTTCGCGCCGCTGCCTCACTCGATCGTATTCAACGAGAACCACTTTGGGCTGTCCCTGCTGTTCGCGCCATTCTACTTGCTCAGCAAGAACCCACTTCTTGCTTACAATCTCACGATTCTGGTCTCGCTCGGCCTAGCCGTGCTTTTCATGTACTTGCTGGTCCTCCACCTCACCGGCAGCAAGTATGCGGGGCTCATCGCCGGCGTCGCCTACGCCTATAGCCCTTTTGTTTTCTTCGAGATCGGGCGCATCCAGCTCATGGCGATCCAATGGATCCCGGCTGTCTTCTTTTTCCTCCATCGAGCTGTCGAGAAGCAGCGCGCGCGCGACGTGATCGCTTTTTGGTTGTGCGTACTTTTGCAGATCGGCACTTGCCTCTACTACACGATGTTTCTAATCCCCCTCCTGGCCGTGGCCGGGGGGATTCTGCTGGTAAGGCACCGGCCATCGCCGCGATTCTACGCTTGGTTCGGCTCAGTGGCGCTCGTCGCCGGCGCGTTAGCGCTGGTGATGGTTTACCCCTATTTTTCTGCGCGCGGAGGCTTCAATCTTGAACGGAGCCTACAGATCGTTTCTGCCAACGACGGCAAGTTCAGTTTCTTCACCAACGTACACCCCACGAACCGCACGCTCACGGCCCTGCACCATGGGGCGCGAGGGCCGCACGACGAGATCGCCTTCCCCGGCTTCACTGCCACAAGTCTGCTCGCCGTCGCACTTTTCGTCCCGCTTCGGGCCCTACTTCGCCGCGGCGGATGGGCATCGCTGCTGCGTGACGCCATCCCTTGGAGCCTCCTCTTTGTTTTCGCTTTGTTCCTCACCTTGCTCACTCACAGCATGCTGCCAGGCGCGCTGGTGTTCGGCATCGGAAGCTATCTCTTAGTGCGTCGACGCGCGCCGAATCCTTTTGCCGGGAGCCAGGGGCTCTACCTGGCCGTCCTCTTGACTGCCATCGTGATGTTCCTCGGGCTCTTTCCGCTGGAGTGGAGGGGGACCCCCGTACGCGGCGTCTATTATTACTTTCATACCTATTTTCCAGGCTTCAACGGCATCCGCAAAGTCGGCCGCCAGGCCATCATGACCACCTTCATCGTCTGCGTGCTGGCCGGTTTCGGAGGAGCGTGGCTTTTCTCGAGACTCAGAACGCACAAGAGACAACAGCGCTATGCAGCCGTACTGCTCGCCGCGCTCTGTTATGAGTTGCGCTGCTTTCCGCACCCTATCGCGGAGGTCTGGGCTGCCAAGGGTGAGCCCGCTGTGCTGAATTTCGTCGCCTCTTTGCCCGAAAAAGACCTCATCGCCTCGGTTCCTCAAGATATGGGTCAGCGGCGCTTCGTCGGTGACTGGGGCATGGCGCTTCACAATTACTTAGCGCTCTATCACAAGCATCGTTTCGTCAATGGACAGTCCAGCTTTCAACCTCAGGTCACAGAGCTGGCCCGGCGCTCCGTGGAACGGCTCCCCGATGACGGCGCACGGCGTGCCCTCATCTCGATTGGCACCCAGCACGTCATTGTTTTCGGCGAGGATCTGCCCCCAGCGCGTCAGCATCTCCGCGACCAACTGGCCGCGAAGCCCCAAGAGTATCGTCTCCTCTTTGAGCACGGGCCACACAGCGTCTTCTCCTTGCTGAAGAACAACGACCCTTCGCTCGAACTCCAGACTACTCCGAGTCTACCTGCTGAAGCGCGCCTCATCGCACAAAGCGACCTGCAAGCGACCGCCACCTTGCAGCCGGAGCGCGCTCACTTTGCGCTCGATGGCTTGACCGACACCTATTGGACGGCCCGTCGATTCCAGGAACCGGGGCACTCTTTCGAAGTAGCGCTGAGCGCTCCCAGAAGGGTCATTGCGCTGGAGGTCGTGGCTCCGGGTCGGGAAATGGATGTCCCCGTTTCGTTTCGCCTTACCGCGAGCCGCGGCGGAGAAGACCTCGGGCTTGTCGCAGCCGAGCCACAGCTCCGTTTCTATCGCGATCAGGTCTTTTCTCCCCAAACCTTCGTATTTCGCGTGATCCTTCCCGCCCCTGTGCTCGCCGATCGGCTGGTCCTCAGTGTCGACAAGCCCGTTCCGGGCTCCTACTTCTCGATTCACGAGCTTCGGCTGTATGAAGCACCATCCGAAGGTCGGTCCGAGCCTTAACTACCGACGCGAGCTAGCTCGACGTTTTCTTGGATGCGCTTCAGATCCTCGGCCGGAATGGTGAGGCCTTCGTGTACGCGCGTGAGGATAGTCTCCCATGCACTCACGGCCCGCCGAGCGTCCTTCGCGAAGTAGGCCGCCACGCCGAGCTCATCCAGCATTCGCCAAGCATAAACGCTCCTATCGACGCCCGCTTCGCCCTCAGGCAAGGACGCTCTCACTCCAGCTTTAGCGAAGAGCGTAGCCATCGCATAGTTCTTCCGAGTCCGGAAATAGCAAGCCAACTCATAGAGAGGTTCGGCGCGCAGAGAGCCGAGCATGTAAGCTCCCAAGAGCTCGCTTAGCACCACGGCCTCGCCGGCCTCGAGCCGAATAGAGATTCGACCCACCTCGAGCTGAGCCAAAAAGCGCTCCTCTTTCGAGCCCTTTTCTAGCGCCGCTCGCTGCTTGTAGGCGGCAAGCGCTGACTCGAACTCGCCCTGTTCGCGATGAGCTTCGCCCAAATAGAAATAGACGCTCTCGTTGGCTGGATTTCTCGCTAGCTCTTCTTCTAGAGCTTTTACCTCTCGCGGCAGTTCTTGGCGGGCCAGAACGTGAGGCTTTGCCCCCTCAACGTCCGCTTGAGGGGTCTTTCGGGTAATGCCCAACCCTTCAGCCAACACGCGCACCGCCACTTCTCGAAGGTAGACGTTGCGATAAGGCGGCCCCGGGGTCTGGTTAACGTCAATAACGACGAACTCATTCTTCGACGGCTGCATGACGTCGAGTTCAGCGTAGTCGAAGCGGAAGGCCTCCCGAAAGTGCTCGAGCACCGCATACCTCGCGTCCCAGGCTGCGGCGTCATTGTCGTACGCGCAATCGATGGAACGGCCTTTCCAGTTGTAGCCAGTGCGGGAAAACTGAGCGAGATCGTCTTTCATGCGCCGCTCGTCTCTCACATGATAGGACAGCGAGGTCGCGTTCTTGACGTAGAACTCATCGGAGCAACGGTGATTCACGGTCAGGTCACCGAAAACGACGACCCAGCGCTCAAGCTGATGCATGCCTGACTCTTCGCTCGCGAAGTAGCGGAGTAGTTTGTGGACTACAAATCGGCTCTGCTCGTCGGAGCTAGTGCGGGCGCGCCACGCGTCGAGCTCGGACTGGCTGAACATACGAAGCACCGTCTCGGGCAGGTTGAAGTTATCGTTCTTCTTCACCACGCAAGGAGCACTCTCGGTCTCGAGGCCAAAGCGCGACACTCGCGCTACTTCGTCCTTGGCTATGCTCTTAACGGGATTGAGCAACCTCCCACCTGGCTTTAGGAACTTCTCGCTCAACTCCGCCACGAAATCGTCGGTTAATACGGCACCGTGGTCCATCACCACGTGACACATCACCGAATCAAACTTTTCGTCGCTCGAAATTCCATGAAGGGCCGCTCGATCATAGAAGGAGGCGCCACTCGGAAGAGCTAGACAACTGCAGTCAAGCAACTTGTGCTGAAACAGGCGCTCGTAGACCGCGTCAGCGAACGCCAATAAGCTTCCAAACGCGAAATTGCGAAACGGCTTGGCCTCGATGGCTCCGATTCGGTCACCACTGCCCGCAGTATTGTGAACGACGAGCATGCGATGAAGCGCCTCCGAAGTCATGGACGCAATGAAACCACACTTCAAGGTCTTCACCTAGCTTTGCGAGGGGCTCGAGATTGCTCGCGATCGGGACAAATAATTCCCGCGTTCCAGGGTTTTTTTAGAATTTCGACGTTGCGCTTTGCTGCACGCAAAATTTTCCGTCTGACAGCGCGAATCGTCGATTTGCTTCAGCGATGATGTCTTTGTTTTGGAATGCTCGCGGCGCATGAGCCGTTGACTAGACACACACGCACAAAATCGAGAGAGGAAGACACCATGACCATTTCGAAAGTCGCAACGTTGTCCGCATTGCTCACGCTGGCTGCTTCGGGCTCCGCCTTTGCTTCCGTGGGAACCCGCCCTCAACATGAGCCGACTGTGCGTCTTCCGTCGTCCTGCTCATCTGTCTCCAAGTCCGCTCAGGACGAGGCACAGCAGCGACAAGGCAAGAATCGCCTCGGAGAACCTCTAGCCAAGACTGACGCGCGCCAGAGAGTCGACAGCTAACTCCAACATTTAACTCACATTTATCGAGTTCTGTTCCAAAGCGACCCCCGCCGTCTGCGCAAGCTGGGCCTAGGTCACCATGTGCACTTTGGCCCAAAAGCGAAGCAAAGCGGGTGCCCCAAGGAGGTGCCAAACAGGTTGAGTTCTAAGGTGCTGCATATGAAGCGTCGTGACACACAGAAGAACCCTCTCAAGGAGGCGCCTAGCTGAATGAGTTCAAAGCATGCTCAAAGTTGAGCGAGACTACATAGCAAGAAGGCGGAGGTTACGGCCCCCGCCTTCTCCTTTCCATCTGGGTCTCTGGGCTACTAAGAACACCCGGCAATTCCGTGACGAAAGCGTGACCAAATGAAGTTGAACCTTGAATGCGATGTGTCACGCTTGCTGAAGTAGCGGGATTATACGCTCTGGCGAAAGCTCGCCACCCCAGGGTCGATCACTCCGGCACCTAGCTGCCGGAGAGAGGTAGTTAGAATGTTGAGACTTCTCCTTCTAGTGCTGTTTGCCTCACCGATCGTGGCGGGGTGCGCGGGCGCCAAACCTCCCCCACCCGCGCCTGCGGCGCGTCACGCGTACAAGGCAAGAGATGAAGCGGAACCCCGAAAGCCGTTCCCTGTCCACCAGGCCCCGCCCCCGGACTACGGAAATCGGGTGGTCATGGCCTCGAGCCGCTGAAACATTCACGCCTAGTAGTGGTATAGCGCTCGCATGCGGCGAGCATCGCTTGGCTTCTGGACGGTCGCCCCCGCAACGGTCGTCCTCGCAACGGTTGTCTTCGCTACGGCTGTCTTCGCTACGGTCGCCTGCCAAAAACAGCGCCCCCGGACAGACGCCGAACCCGTGCTCGAACCCACGGCCCTGGCCGCTCCCTCTCCAATAGGAGACGCATCGGCTGAGGCCCAGGCGCCATGCGGAATGCCGCGTGAGCTGCATGAACCAGGCTGGCCGCTGCGGCTCGAACAGACGACGAAGGGCGCGCCCCTGCCGGAAGCAGGGAGCCTCACCCTCGCCGTTCTGCCAGATACTCAGTACTATGTGAGCTGTCGCTCAGCGCATCTCAGAAACCAAGCCGAATGGCTCGCCGCTCAAGTTCAGCCACGAAATATCGGTATCGCGCTGACGCTCGGCGATTTGACAGACCACAACGAACGACCGGAGTGGGCTTTTCTGAAGGAAAGTCTGGCTCCAGCGCTCGAGGCGTTGCCCTTCATCTTTACGGTGGGAAACCATGATTATGGGCTGCAAGGCAGCGCCAATCATCGCACGAGTTTTTTCGACGAATACGTGCCCAAGCCCGGCCCTCAGCTCGAGCCGGCCCTGGCTCGCACGATGCTCCCAGGTAAGCTCGAGAACGCCTACTATCGCTTCGCTGTCACGCGCGGGGCGGATGCGAAACTCTCTATTGCCCCGCTCGGTGCGAGCCGACTTGCAGCCCAGAAACCCGCGCGACAGCCAACCTTTGTACTCGCCATCTTGAGCCTCGAGTGGGGCCCGCGTGCTTCGACCGTGGCCTGGGCCAACCAAGTACTCAAGGAATTTCCCAGCGACCAACGCGTCTTCGTTTCTCACGCCTATCTATACTTCGATGACACGCGTTACGATTTTGCGACTCGCGGGTCAGACCAAAAGTGGAATCCGCTCGCCTACGGCACCCAAACCAATGAGGGCGAGGATGCCACGAGCCATGACGGCGAAATGTTGTGGAAAGAGCTAATCGAACCCGACTCGGGCTTCTTCCTCACTCTGAGCGGCCACGTCCTGGGTGACGGCAGCGCTAAGCTCAGCTCACAGAACCGCGCCGGGCTCGTCGTCCATCAACTGCTCGCCAACTATCAAATGTTAGACGAAGGCGGGCTCGGTTACTTGCGCCTCCTGGAGCTCAGTCCAAGCGGCAACCACATTCGAGTCCATACCTTTTCTCCTAGCCTCAATCTGAGTTCCCATGCCCCCGATCAGGAGTTTGACCTGGAGCTCAACCGAAGCCTGTTCGAGCCGAACTCCGCAAAACGTCCCTGACGGGCGACCAAAGGCCGCCGCTTGGCATCTGGACCATCTGATGATGAACATAGCGGTGTGAGTTTCAAGAGCCCGAGCGAGAGTCCGAAAATGTCGTCACCCGACGATGGGCTGCTCGGCCCGTTCCCCAAGGTCCAAATTGGCCGACTCGCATGGGTATCGGTAGCCGTGTTGGTGCTGTGGGCGATATGGGTCATGGGCTACCAAAAGCTCGCTCTCAATGAGCAGCCCGACACGGATAGGCTGAACGTCGTAGCGCGGCTTATCTGCTGGGTGTTACCGAGCTTTGCCTACTTGATCTCGAGCTACGAGTACGGTTGGTCACGGCCCATCGGCCTTGGTTTTCCTCACGGTTCGAGGCAAGTCGTCCGAATTCTATTCACGGGGCTTGTAGTCGGTGCGCTTCTAATTCTTGGCACTTCCATGCAGTTTCATACCAGCCCGGCTCGCCTCCTGAGTCAGCTCGGTGCGCACGCTCGCTTCGAACTCGAAGCGCCGGTGTTTGAAGAAATCGTGTTCCGCGGCGTCATTACTTCCGAAGCTTTGACCTGGGCCACTCAGACTTCCGCGAATTGGAGCCAACTGAGGCGACGATTCTGGGCAGCTTTGCTCGGCAGCGCACTCGTGTTTGTCCTCGTGCATTGGCCCTACTACTGGATGGTCAAAACACCCAGCCAGGTGCTCTCTGACAGTCTATCCTTGGCCGTCACGGGGCTTGTTCTTGGCTTCGCCTTTGCGCAAACCCGTAGCATCTACGTGTGCATCTTCTTGCATTGGCTCAATAACGCGTTGAGCGCCCTGAGCGGAGTCTTCTTAAGCTCATGAGCCCTGCCCCCTCTGCAGCCGAGTTGGCTTCCTGGGCCGGCCTCTTCACGTTACTTCTCTTAGGAAGCGCTCGCGTGGCACGCGGCCAAGTCACCACCTTGAAGGAACGCTGGGGGGTGTTCGTCGCGATCGCAGCGCTTCCGCTGCTGGCTCCTGCCCGCGGCATAGCGAGCACCTTGCTCACCGGATTTTGCGTGGTCTTCGCGACTCGCCTTCCCGATCTCGAACGTGAACGCCCGAGAAAGACACGTTCCGAGCTCTGGCTGTGGCTGCTCGTGCCCATGTTTCGTGCTTGGTCCTCAACGGCCGGAGGACGCGCGCGGAATCGTGCAGCAGCCAAGACCCACGCGCGGGCTGCGCTCAAGTACGCCGTCCTCTATGCGCTAGTGGTTGCGGCGCTTTATGGCTTCGGGCCAGGGCGTTCCGTGCCGAACCTCATTCGCTCCAGCACGCTCATTTTGTTCTTCGTTGGGCTGATTGTGGGACTGGCCGAGGGACTCACCGCGCTCACCGCGCTCTTGGGGGCGAACGTTGACGTTCTGTTTGACGCTCCGCTGGACTCAAGATCTCTAAGGGAGTTCTGGGGGCGCCGTTGGAATCGGTTCATCGCGCGCTTTGCGCTGCGGCACATCGCAACGAGCCGCCCTTCACGCGATACTAGAAGGCTCTTTTCTTCTTCGGCGAGCCGCACCTTGCTCGTATTCTTCTGGAGCGCGCTATTTCATGAATACTTTGCTTGGGGCGTTGCAGGCAACGTAGACGCGTTAGGCACGATGTTCAGTTTTTTCGTCCTTCAAGGGCTCCTTATGACGCTCTTGCCGCTTTGGCCCGCTACTTGGCCCCTTCCCTCGCGGGTCGGTCAGGCGCTCACCTTCGGCTGGATGGCCGCCACCGCGCCCCTGTTCTTCGAATCCACAAGCGCTCCCCTGGTGGCCCTCGGCTATCCTGAAAGCTGGCTTCCAGACGGCTTGGCTTATCAAGTGGAACGTATTTGGTCCCCCTGAGGCCACTCCGGCGTATCCCACCTTGCCGCTTTCAGCCGATGCCCGGTATCCTGGCCTGAAGATGAGATTCTGGCTCAATACCTTCGCCGTAATTACGTTGCCTGGGCTGCTCACCGCATGTGGGGGTAACGGCGAGGCCAAGTCGGCAACGGAGCGAGAAGCCGCTAACACTCCTGACGAACTGAACGCTCTGTTTCGTCGTGAAGCGAAGCTGCCTAAGTCGACAAGTGTGAAGGTAGAGTCCGCGGGATTTGAGGCAGAGTTTCCGAGTGCCGACAAGCCTGTTGTCGAAATCGGCGATGGCTTCACCCACATCTTGTTTTCGCTCGGCACAGAAGAGCCAGCCCAATGCTTTTTCTACAACGATACAGTCGACGCCGGGCAGTCGATGACCAAGATGCTCGCGGGTCTACGCGGCAACGTCGAGTTCACTCATGTCGCTCCCTATCGCATCTCCACCGCGCAAGGCTTGCCTCTGGTCTTCATTGAGGGCCGCTACTTGGCCGACTCGGAGCAAGGCAAAGTCGCCGGCAGCATCAAGTTGGGCATAACACCTCGCTTCGTCACGCCCGTGCTCTGTTTCCTGGATGAACCAGGTTACGCAGATACCTTCGCCTCGGCGATGACGACCGTGGCTGAGAGCATTCGGGTCGCCGAGCCCAAAGCTGAGCCCGTCTATTCGGAGATTTGGGGCATCTCCATTGAAGACACACCAGTCGGTTATCAGATGCTGCAGGTCCACGACGCGGGCGATGGCACGGTCACCGCCATCTCCCTGTCCGCGAGTTTCATTCCAACGGGTCCGGGCGAACTCTCAACCTCCGATAACGTTTCCGTCATCCAGAGTGACTCCTCGGGCGTGCTCAAGGGTACTTTCCTCGAGGTCGAAGGCACTGAGGTATCGCACGACCTCAGCATGACGCGCCAAGGAAAGACCGGCTACGTCGTTTCGGGCAAGATGCAGGGCAAAGAGATCAAGAGTCAGTTCAAAGCTCCGACACTCTCTGATGACGTCGCCTTCTATCGCTATCTGCAAAAAAACCGCGGCAAATCGGGCAAGGTCACCGTGCTTGAGTTTGCGCCGTCTCTGGATCCTACGGCTCCCAGCAAGGTCACTTACGAGTTAGACGGCCCGAACAATACGGTTTCTCATAGCGTCGGAGATGTGTCGTCCAAGTCGAAGCTCGGAGAAGCTGGGCTACCTGAGACGATGATCCTACCCATCGGTGTTCGTGAACTCAAAGGCGCGGTGATTCATCGCCAGGGCAGTCTCTAGCCATAGCCATGGACGTTCGGCTCATCCCCTCGCTCTGCATCGTGAGCCCGATGCTCTTCGGATGCAGCGCAAATTCGAAGCAGGCTGAGCCCGAGCGTCCCGCCTACGTGGGGAGCCCGACCACACTAGATGCCATTCCAACTCATAGCGCCGCTACGGCCGCGGACCTGACGGAGCAACCAAGCCAAACTCAATTCTTCATGTCGAGCGTCGCGCTCCGCGTCGATGACGAAGTAGTGGCGGAACTCAAGCAGAAAGGCCGAATTCAGCCGGAAACTCTACGTGTCACGTTCGGAGCCCGTAGGGTGAACCCCGAAACGCGCGCGCGTTTTCCTGGTCTCACACCAGGCTCTAAGCAGGGCGAGTGGACTATCGCGCCGTTTCGCGAGGTCCAACAAAAGGCGCTGGGAGCTAAAGCCGAGGGCCCAACCTTCGTGCTGGATTACGACGAACCGAGCTTGAAGAAGCTGCTCGCCGAGGTCCCAAGTGACAAGCGCACCCGAGAGGGACTCGAAGAGTTCGTCGCAGAAGCCATTACTCAAAAAACCTATGCTCGTGGCTTCGACATAGCTTCTCGGGTTGCGGCGCTTCGCTCAGGCGACTGCACCGAACATGCCGTACTTTTGGCCGCACTGCTTCGAGCTAGCCGAATCCCGGCGCGCGTCGTTTTTGGCGTGGTGGTGGCGCTCGGACCTGAGACGGAGTTTGCCGCTGGTCACGCCTGGGTCGAGGCCGCTACAGATGGCAAGTGGCAGAGGTTCGATGCGGCGCTGTTTGGGGCTGCCCGGAGCGGAGAACTCGCCGAAAAGCAGATTGGGATCCCTGGGCTCGACCAGTCGGAGCCAGACCTCACCTGGCTCTATCTGACGACAGATATCCTCTACGACGAGAGCGCCGCCTTTTCACGACAGCTTGCGGCGAGAGCGCTCTCGGGCCTCATTAGCAATGTTACCCTTCAACTCATTGAACGCTAATGCTAATTGACTCAAAGCATAAGCTATTCTTGAGTCTTACGGCGACCTTCTGTACCTGCTTAATCGTGGGTGATTTGATAGGAGGAAAGCTGGTCTCGGGCCAAGCGTTCGGTTTTTCCTTCACCACGACAGTGGGCATGATCCCCTTTCCGGTGACGTTTCTGCTCACCGACGTTTTGAACGAATTCTACGGCAAGCGTGCGGCGCGCCTCGTAACTTACCTGGGGTTCTCCATGGCACTTTTGACCTTTGGCTTGGTCTTCATCGCCGCGGAAGTTCCTATTGCGCCTTTGACCCGCGCTGCCGATTGGCAGGGAGTGACAGAAGCATCCTTCCAAAACGTGTTCGTGGGCTCGCTGCGCATGCTGGGCGCGTCCCTGGTCGCCTATTTGACGTCCCAGCTCGTCGACATAGCTGTGTTTTCGGCCCTACGCCGTTTCAGCCAAGGCCGGATGTTGTGGCTTCGCGCGACGGGCTCAACTGTCGTCTCTCAGGCCATTGATACGCTCGTCATCACCTTCGTGGCTTGGAGTGGACTGCTGCCCATCAACGAAATTGTGCGCATCATCTTCTCTGCCTACTCGCTCAAACTTGGCATCGCCATCTGCCTAACCCCGCTCGTCTATGCCCTACACGCGCTAATCCAGCGTCGCCTCGGCATCTCGCCCTTTGAAGAGCAAAGCTGAGGGTTGAAGAGCAGACCTGAGGTGGCTACTTGCCGAGCCGAGCGCTTTCCGCGGGTCGTTATTCGTCGCTAGCCTCGGCATAACCGCGCACGCGCGCAAAACTCACGCCCCCCCGATTATCACGCACGACCGCCCAGAGTGCGACCGGACCCGGCTCCTTCGGAGCATAGTAATCGGTCTTGTAGTCCTCAATCCATCCCGTGGTCGCGTCGTTGATGAGCCGAAGCTCGCCGTTGAAACTACCTTGGTCGGTGAAGTAGCTCACCCATAGGCTCTCACCGATGTCTGTGCCGAAGGTGTCGAGCGCTACCAAGTCGCGCTCTGCAGACGCGCGATCGACCAAAGGTCGAAGGTGATTGGCCTCGCAGTCCGTGTTGATGGTGCTCGCACACGTCGAAAAACAGGGCAGGTCTGGGGTGCATCCACGAGCGTCGCTCGGCTCGTAGGGCTTGCCGATGCATTCTGAATTAAGGCAGTCGACCGCTACCTTCGTTCCGTTGATTTCGAAGCCATCGATGATGGGATTTTCGTTCTTGTAACCATCGTAGGCGAAGATCTGCGAGTAACCGATGACCAGCCCGGCTGAGCCTACGGGCTCACCTTCGTCGTCGACGCAATCCGGTAGGCCCACGATTGGGCCAGGGCCATTGCCGCCCGTCCCGGCCGGCGTTCCGCCCGAACTCGAGCCTGCGACCCCACCTTGGCCCGATCCGGCTAGGCCACCTTGGCCCGCGTCTGGGTCAATCGGTCGACCGTTGAACGTAAGGTGACCGCGACAGACGGCATAAAAGACGAACGCCGTCCCGTAAGCGGCTTCACCGCTGCCAGGCGCCGGTTCCCTGATGATGTCCTCGGGGATTTGGATGGAGAACTTGTCTTGATTGAAGGCCACGCTGGGGGGGACGGTCGGCACGTTGGTTAGACACTGACCGTAGAGGTTTCCCGGCGGATTGACGCACCAAAAGCCGAAGAAGCGCTCCACCTCGTCCGGCTTGGCTCCTTCCCACAGAAGCTCAAGGTCGACCACTTCGCCCGGCGTGGCATAGGGAGCAGATTTGCGGAGCGCCAAGATACGCAGCGTATCGATCTTCGACACCGGCGAGAGCTCTGGACCGCAAGCCACGAAAGCCCACAACGTGAGGCTTACGAAGGGAAGAACTCTCAGCGCCCTCGACATTAGAAATCCCCCCGGAGGCCCAGGCTCGGCAAGATGGGCAAGCCTGTTTGATACGCCTTTTGGCTGTAGTCAAAGTTATACACGTAGGATTCGAGCGCGGGATTATTGTAAACGTTCTGCACGTCGAGATAGGCGTTCAAGCGAAAACTCTTGAATTGCCAGCGCTTGTCGATGCGTAAATCGAGTTGATGAAAAAGAGGCATCCGCTCGCTGTAGGCCTGCCCGGGAAGCGCCACATAGCTGCCCACGTCTCCAGCAAAAATGGCAGGAATAGGGGTAGTCGAGCTGGTTGGCGTCGCTAAAGCACCACTCACGACACGAAAACGCGCACCGAATTCCCAACCTCGCCCCAGGCGATAGCTACCAAGCACGATCAAATTGTGCGTTTGATCATATTGGAAGGGGTGGGTCGTGCAGGTGGGGCAATCGGTGCGGAGGCTTTCGCTCAAGGTGTAGGCAACCCAGCCAAAGAAGCGATCGTCGGCTCGATACTTGAGCCATGTCTCGAGCCCCAAGACCTGGCCCGTGCCCTGGTTAGAGTAGACGGAGCCCGTCCCACTCGGCGCTTGAGTCACGAGGTTCTGCATGTCTTTGTAGAACCCCTCGACCGTTAAATCGATTTGCTCGGTGATCTGCTGTTCTAAGCCCAGCGAATAGTGATGAGCGCTGTTTGACTTGACGCCCGGTGTACCAAAGGCATCACTGGTCTCCTGAAACTGCGGCGGCTGCATGTAGCGTCCGATGCCGGCCTTCAACGTGGTCTTGCGCGCGCCAAAGGGGCCCGCATCTTCCGGCAAAAATAGCGCGTAACGCGCGTTCAGCCGCGGGCTAACATCGACACTATTTGAATCGGTCGCGTAGTCGACGCGCATGCCGGGCACGAACCGTAAGCGGCGATTGGGCTGCCACTCGAGGTCTCCATACCAACCGGGGCGAAAGCCGAGTGCGCTCGACTGGGATTCGCGGGAAGGGCGAGTACCAAACGGCCCCCCGGAGTTACCTGGACCGTCGGGCGGGGGCGCGCGAACGAAGACGTCAAACGCTGCCGCAGAGAAGTCGAGCCCCACATTGGCGCGCAAGGTGTTCAAAATCTGATAACCGAACTCGCTTCGGAAATAGATAGGAATGGAATCAAGCGTGAACTTGAGGTTGCCGCCGAGCCCAAAGTTGATCGAGTCCGTCCCCACAGAGAGCTGCGCATCAAGCGAAAGCCGCTCCGTGAGCTCTTTTTGATAGAGGATCTGAGCCCGTGTAAAACCGGTCCCAAACCGCAAATTTCCGCCAAAACCTGGTTGGTTTGCGGACGGTGTGGTGATGATGGTCTCAAAGCGGTCGTCCGAGCCGTAGAAGCGCAGACTGAGCTTTTCACCCGGATTCGGGCGATAATCGACGATCATTTGGTAGTCGTAATAGACCGGCGCCGAGGTGACGCTCGCGCCCGTGCCCTCGAGTACTGGTTTGAGCCAGGTGTCGATGTAGCTGCGCCGGCCAGCGAGCGCGAAGGTCCAATTCTTGGCGATGGGTCCCTGCAGCATCAGCCGCATGTCGATCAGATCGACCTGCGCCATGCCGTGAAAACATCCCTTCTTGTCCGTCGCCGCTCCGTACGGGCCCGTGCATTCGGTGTTCGGCGCGCGTAGCCCCGCGTCGACGATACCGCCCATGGCGCGCCCGTAGCGCGTGCTAAAATTCCCAGGGTAGAAGTCGATGCGATCAAGCAACTCGGTCGGCACGACGCTCGACAGACCACCGAAATGATAGATGAGCGGCACGGCCGTACCATCAATGAAGTACGCGCTGTCTTGAGGCGAAGAACCGCGGACGATCAAGAGCCCGGCGAGCCCGGGTGGACGCGCCACGCCCGGCAAACTTTGAATCGAACGGAGCGCGTCCCCTCCTGTACCCGGAATACGCTCAATCTCGCGCCTTGTAAGTGTGCGCTTTGTGAGTTCGCGCGCGGGGCGCTCACCTTGAACGACGATCTCATTTTCGGCAGCCAGGGGAGCCAAGCGGTACGTCAGCTCAGTAAGCTCATCTCGGGTAACTTCCTCGCTGCTATTGAGCGACTGAAACCCCGCCACCTCGATCTGGATAGTGTATTGGCCCGGCGTTAAGCCTTGAAAGCGAAACCGCCCCTCTCCATCGGTTCGAATAGAATAGGATTGACCGAGAGCATCTAGGACAACGACGTTGATGCCCGGCATCGGTGTGTCGGGGCCAGAGATCAGGATGCGACCTCCTAAATCACCCACGGTCCCAGCGCTTTCTCGCTCAACTGGGGCAACGCCGTGTGAGTCTGGCTCAGCCGCGGCTTCAGGTGGACGCGTCTCCAGTCGAAACGGAAACAGAAAAGCAATCTTCACTCGTCGCGGGGTGCCATCGACGGTTGCCGGTGAAAATTTCAACTTCAACCCGGCTTCGGTTGCCGCTTCATCAAAGCCGCTACCTTGCGGCGACTTCACGCGGGCTTCGCTTACGCTGCCATCAGTTTCGATGGTGAGCTCAAGCGGCACATCGCCTTCGAGCGCCTGAGCCTGCGCGGCTTCCGGATACGCCGCAGGCACGAACTCAAGCAGGCGCGGCAGTTCGACCTTGGGTCCCTGGGCTCGGGCTCCTTCGGATTTCTGGTCCGACCCTGGGCTGGGTGGTGACGAAGCATCACCCCCAGCGCTAGCGTCGCTTCGCGTTTCGGGGCCCGATGTTTCTTCGGCCGAGGCGAGCGAACCCCAAAGCGAAACCGCCCCAATCAGGGAGAACAAGCTGCGACCGGCCCAGTTGCTCGCCACTCAAGTCTAGGTAGAAGCGATGGCCCAAGCTCGCAAGAGCGACTTAGACCCTTAGGTCCGTTTGCATGAGAATTGCCACCTGGAATATCAACTCAGTTCGGGCTCGGCGTAGCCTGGTCGAGCGTTGGCTCAAGCTTCGCGAGCCGGATGTTTTGCTCCTGCAAGAGACGAAGGCCAAAGATAGCGAGTTTCCCCCGGAGACCTTCGAGTCCCTCGGCTACCAGACCGCGCGAGCCGGGCAGCCCTCTTATAACGGCGTGGCCATCCTGTCGCGGCATCCCATTCGAGACGTCAAAATTGGCCTCTTGGCCGGCGACGACCCAAGCGAGCGGCGAGTGCTTCGCGCATCGATAGAACCCCCGTCTGGACCACCCTTTCGCGTAGCTTCCGTCTACGTGCCCAACGGTAAAACTCTCGACTCGCCGTTCTATGAAGCCAAGCTTCGGTTCTTAGCAGAACTTGCGGAAACGCTCGTCGCGGATGGAGAGCTTGAGTCCTTGGTTCTCGGCGGAGATTTCAACGTCGCGCGGGATGACCGCGACGTGTTCGATTCGACGCTCATGGAAGGCCAAATTCACTTCACGCCGCGAGAGCGACAGGCGCTCGAGAAGCTGCTTGAGCTCGGGCTAACCGACACCTTTCGCAGCAAAACGGCTGAGGGGAAGCTATTTTCATGGTGGGATTACCGCGTACAGGCTTTTCGCCGAAACCGCGGCCTGCGCATTGACTATGTTTTCGCTGGACGCGACATCGAGCAAAACCTTGAGGATGCATTCATCGATCGCGAACCGCGCGGCTGGGAGGTGCCCTCCGACCACACGCCGATGGTCATAGATTTTCGTTGGGGGACGTAAACGTGCCCCCGCTTTGAACTCTCGGCGAACGAGTAGGATTGTCTTCTTCGACAAGACTTCGCGCTAGCTCTAACGCCACCGGTACGCTCAGCCGTCCGAGCCCGAGATAGTCGACGATGAGGGGTACCTCTGCGCGGGCGCGCGTTACCCGAAGGTAACCAGTGAGATAACCGAGCTCACGACAAAGGCCCCCACCGCGCGCAGCCCGACAAATGCTGTTGATGAGAAGCGAATCGTCTCCGCCGTCATCGCGAAGCTCGTCGAACACGTCGAGCGGAGCTGCACCGGATAAGATGCGCAAGCTCGCGATATGGGCGAGGGCGAGCTCCCGCCGCCTCTCGGACGTTAGGTAGCCTGCAGCTTCTTCAAGCCAGACGGCCCGGCCCTCCTCATCCATCCAGGCGCCGTTCGAGCCCGCTCCGAACGGTGGACCCAGCGTGCGCGATAGCCGACGCATCGACAAATGACCTTCAACTTCGTGAAGCCAAATGCGCTCGGCTTCGGACTCGAGCACGTGCGTTGCGGGCCTTACATAGAGCACGCCTTCGCCCGCCGCCGCGCGACTCAAGAGGGGACGCTCAATCACCCGAATCCCGGGCAAGCTGGCCGCCTTCCTACGGATAAAATCAAACAGCGAAACCTTGGGTTCGACTGCGGGTACGACCTTTTCAACGAGCCAATCCCGGGCGAGCTGGGTCGCCGCATCGAGACTCTCGACTTGAGCGTAGTTCGCTCGAACGCGAACCAAGAGTTCAGGACTGCCAAGAAGCTGGGACAGCTCGAGCTCTCGACGAAGTTCGGCCACGCGGCCCTGAAGAGCCCGCTTGGCCCAGTCGTTGCCGTCCTCTTGGTGAAGGTCATGGAGCGAAGGCCGAGCTCGGCTGCCTTCTAGTTCTTGCTCGGCGAAATCGAGCGCTCGAGACAATAGTTCGGGTTCAGCCGAACGCGAGTAAGTGAGACCCGCAAGCTCCGCCAGCACGCTCGGCCGTTGCCAAGCTCGGTCCCGAAGCTGAACCAAAGCGGGCGAGCTCGCCCGCTCTAACAAGCGAGTCTCGGCTTCGATTCGGCAAAGTCCGTGCTCGATTCCTCCCCAACGCGAGCCGCTTCGCTGGGCCAGCAAAACGAAGCGCTGCAGGTCGGGCCGAAGGTTCACAACTTCGAGGCCGCGATATTGGAGAGCTCACTGCGCTCCCCTTTGGTCAAGAGGATATGGCCAGCGATGGTTTCATCGCGCAATCGATCAGCAATCAAGCTGAGGCCGTTGCTCGTTGCGTCCACGTAGGGGTTATCGATTTGATAAGGATCGCCGGTGAGGACAATCTTGGTGCCTTCACCGCAACGGGTCACGACCGTCTTCACCTCGTGCGGCGTCAGGTTTTGGGCCTCGTCTACGATCACAAACTGCCCGGGCAAGCTGCGACCACGAATGTAGGTCAGCGGTTCCACCTGGATTTGTCCGCTATCGAGTAGCTCCTCGAAGCCGCGAAATCCACGCCGCTTTCCGCCACCAGCCACCAGCAGATACTCGAGGTTGTCATAGAGCGGCTGCATCCAAGGACCGAGCTTCTCATCGACGTCGCCGGGCAAATAGCCGAGGTCGCGGCCGAGCGGCATGATGGGTCGGCTGATAAGCAACCTGGAGAATGCGCCTTCTTCTACGACGCGGGTGAGGCCCGCAGCGAGCGCGAGCAGCGTCTTACCGGTGCCGGCCGAACCGATTAACGTAACGAGCTTCACCGAATCGTCGAGCAGAAGATCGAGCGCGAAGGCTTGCTCGCGATTTCGTGGCCGGATCCCCGCCACGCCCTCTCGAGGTGTAATGAGCTGACGCACCGCGTGATTGTTTCGGTCATAGCGGCCGAGCCCCGTTCGATCATGGAGGCCCTGTTCGCAGAGCATGACGCTACCGTTGGCCGGGATGTCTTGGGCTTTGACCTCGATACGCCCCTCCTTGAAGAAACGGCTGAGTTCTTCGGCCGATACGGCGATCTCAGCGATGTGAGAGCTGAGCGCATCCGGATCGACGGCCAGATTCTCGTAGGTCTGAGTCTCGAGCCCGAGGGCGTCTGCGCGAATTCGCAGCGACACGTCCATCGTGACGAAAACGGTGCGAGCGTCGGCCAGTTGGTCGCGCAGGTCGAGCGTGGCTTGCAAAATAGCGTTATCGCCCGCTGCCGGTTTGAGCGCACTCGGTAGAATGTTTTTCCTCTCGGGCACAAACACGCGGAGCCTGCCACCGTCACCCACGGGTACGCCGTCGGCTAACGAACCGCCCACCTCGCGCAGGCCATCAAGATTTCTTACCACTGCGCGAGCGTTGCGGCCGCGATCGTCTGAGTCCCGCTTGAAAGTGTCGATCTCTTCGATCACGTAGATGGGAATGAAGAGCTCATTATCCTCAAACTTGAAGATGCTTTGCGGATCGTGGAGCAAGACGTTGGTGTCGAGGACGTAGTTCTTCTTCATCCGAATACTCAGGCGTTAGACCATGGCGCGCCGATTGTGTTGCAAAAATGAGCGCTAGCTTGCGAAGCTAGCCAAGTCCCCGAGTTCTGGCAAACAGCCCCTCGGCTCCATGTCGCCGAAAAATCAGCTACTCTCGCTTCGGATGAACCCGCGCCTCGGAGGACTCCCCCTCTTCGTCACAGGTTACTTCGCGCTGGCGATGGTTCAGGCGTGCCTTGAGGGGGGCCGGGGGGTCGTCTTTTCGCTGACGCCACTGCTCTTGCCGGTCGTGCTCCACTTCGGCACGGCTCGAGCGAAGGCCATGCGCCTCGCCCAAGAGCTTCGAGGCAGCGCCCTCGCCTTTAACCTGGTGAGCAGCGGTACGCTCCTACTCTTCGCGCTCCAGGTCGTACCGCTCTCTGCGGGGTTGAGCCTGCTTGGGTCCAGCTTGAGCCTATACGCGCTGTCCTCGGGCGCGCTCCTCTTCATCGGCGGCGTAGAGGCCCCCGGCGGGCTTGAACCCCACGAATCACGCGCGAAAAGTCGCGACGCCCTGGTGGCGTTATCTGTGCTTTGGCTCTTGATGATCGGTCTCAGCCTGGGACGGCTGACTTTCCCCGCTCGCGTTCTTCTCTCGCCCCTCGCTCTGGACGCCGCACTTACCTTCGCGTGTTTGGGTAGCGTCTGTTTGCTCCTAGCAGCCGAGCTCCGTGTCTTGATCTTGCGAGGACTCGAACTTGGCACGCTCGATCGGGCGAGAGGTGGCGTTGCGATTCTCTTGGCTGCCCTCTGGGTCACCGTGGGCGCTATTTTCCTGGAGATCGCTGCGCTCGACACAGTGGCCGAGCTTACGCTTGCCGTGGCCGCTGCGACTCTCTCGCTCACGAAGGTGGTGCCCGATCCAACCGCCGTAGCTCGTGGCCTACGCCGAACCCTCTCGTTTTTGATCTTGGGTGGGCCTCCTGCCCTGGTCGGCGTCTACTTACTCAGCCGCTTTCAAGCGCACTCCACCTGGATATTCATTTTTTCATTTCCGCTGGCCGCCATTTTGGGCGCTACAGCCGAAGCCCTCGGAGCGCCTTTACGTCCCGAGCGTGGGCGCTGGCTGCGCGGCCTCGCGCGTGCCAATCAGGCTGCCCTCGACGCCGATACTCAGCGAGCGCTCATCAACATTCTAGGCTTGCTCAAGACCACCGAGCGCCGCTCGGTCCGCCATCCGGAAGCCTACGCGCTTGCACCGGCCGTCGTCCTGTCCACGGACATTGCTGGGCACCTCAAGCAAAAGCCCGCCGAATTTCCAGGACTCGTCTACGAGCTCGCCTGCCTCGAGCCTTTCCGCGTACTCCGCAAGGAGACGCTGCAGGGCCTGCAGGTTCGAAGACCCGACTTGCGCCCAGCCCTCGGCTGGTTTCTGAGTCACGAAGCGGGTTGCGCCATCGCACTGCGGGATCCCGATGGTCCCCTCGGACTACTCGTGCTGCCTGAAGGGGATCGCAAGAGTCGCTTCACGCACGAAGAGGTGACTCTACTCGGTCAACTCGGTGATCGCTTCGCCGGGATCATAGCCATCCATTCAGCTCTCACGCGGAGTCGGCAGCGGGAAGAGACGAGCCGAGCCTTAGCCGATCAAGAGCACGAGGCCGCTCGAGAGATGCGCGCTGCGCTCGAAGGCCAAGTCGAATCGCGCCTGCTCGACGCTGCCATTTTGGCCGAGCCTGTTCGCTCGACGAGCTTAAGCGCTAGAGCAAAAGAAACGCTCGAAGCACTAGAGAAAGCGGCAGAAGAAAAGGTGGTAATCCTCGACACACCGCTCGGGATCGACCCTTTGCCCTGGGCCGCTCACTTGCACTTGTCGAGCCGTGCGGCCTCGCGCCCTTTCGAGAACCTCGACCTAACGAGCGATCAGGCTCGAAAGGAAATCCATCCCGTGACGGGCCCGGCCCAAGGAGTTCCGCCCATGCAGCGAGCTCCGCTCGGGACGCTGCTCGTTCAAGGCAGCCACCTACTGAGCGAAGAAGAGCTCGGCCGAATGCTGCACATGCTGGGCGACTCAGCCCGACGTGATGTGCCAAGCCGTGTCATCCTAACTCGCCCTCGAGCGGGTCTCCCTGAGAAAGCCCCAACGCCCCCGGGCGCACCCCTCATTGCGTTGCCCGGGCTGAATGAGCGGCCGGAAGACCTCCAAACGCTCATTCTCTACGAGCTCAGCCGGACCAGCTTGCGGGAGCGCGGACAGGCCATCGGTATTCAGCGGGCCGCACTCGCGGCCTTGATCGAGCGGTCTTATGCGGGCGGTGACGCGGAGCTACGCGGCCTTCTAAGCCATGCCATTGGAAACGCCGGCCCCGGCCCCATCCGCCTAGCGCACCTCGGCGAGCCTGATTCCAAGGGCTCGGAATCCTTCGTCCCTCCCCACAGCGACGAGCCCGACTCCGAGCCCCCTGCTCGGCGCAGCCGAAGTCGACAGGGCCCCCGCAGCCGCTACTCGTAAAGACGCGCCAGCGCTCTTCCTCGAGGGGTGCCGCGACGGCGGCGAGGTCGACGGACCTAGCGCGGTGTGTGTAGTGTGCGTGACGTGGACAACCTCATTGGGCACCTCCTGGTTGGCCGCTTCCAGGTCGAAGAGCTGGCCGGCCAAGGTGGCACCAGCACAGTCTACCGTGGCTTCGACGTCGAGACGAACGAACCTGTCGCGATCAAGGTCTTGTTCCGAGGCCTACGGGACGGCCCGCCAGCCTCACAAAATGAGGCCACTCTCTTAGGACGAGTCAGTCATCCTGGCATCGTCCGCCTCATCTGGAGCGGTGTCTTCGACGAGAGCGGGCAAGAGGCGATGGTCACCGAATGGCTCGAAGGCCAATCACTGCGTGTCGAACATGCAGTAGATCCTTTGACCCTGCCCCGCGTCCTGGCGTTGGGAGCGCTCGTGGCCCGCGCGCTCGACGCGTTGCACCGCGCCGGCATCGTCCATCGCGACGTCAAGCCCGACAACATCGTGCTCCGCCGCTCGACCACAAACGATTCTCTCACCTTAAAACTCGGTGCGGATCCTGTCCTGGTCGACTTGGGCCTCGCTGCGCTCGGTGGGGGTGGGCAACTCGGCGGCACGGCAGGCTATATCTCTCCCGAGCAAGCCCGAGGCGAACGCGAACTCGACGGCCGAAGCGATATCTATTCGCTAGGCGCGACCTTGTTTGAACTCCTAACCGGTACCCCTCCCCATATGGGCCCAAGCGCGGTCGCGACTCTTGCTAAAACCGCGACAACACCGGCGCCGAGGCTTTCGCTTCTTCGGCCGGGCATAGGCCGGCGCCTCGATGACTTGGTCTATTCAATGCTGAAAACCCAGCCGTTGGAACGTCCTAAGAGCGCGCTCGAGGTAGCCGAACGACTCGAACATTGCCTTCAGCACGATTCGATCTCGGCCTTCCCGGAGGAGGATCGCATCTCCGTTCTACCCCCTTCCGTCTCTCGCCTCGTCACGACGCTGGTCGCGGTTGGTATTCGCTCGCAAGGCGACGCGCTCAAGACCCTCGAGCGAAATGGTGCGCTCGCTACTCCGCTCGGCGGGGACGCAATAGTCGGCCACTGGGGGGCACTGCGCGCTACTGGCGATGAGGCGCGCGCCGCTCTGCGGGTCGCGCTTGAGCTTGGCGCCCAAGGGGCGTCCGTGGGAGTGGCCACCGGGCGAGCCAAGCTGCTCTCTAGCTACGATCAAACCCAACCGGTCGGCGAAGTCGTCGACCGCGCTGCGTCCTTATCTCGCGAAGCGCGAGCCGAAAGCGTCTTGGTAGACGCTACCACGAGCGAACTCGGCCGCGGCCATTTCGACTTCCGCGTGCGCGAGGATGGCTCCGCTCACGTTGCCCCCCGTTCGCCCTTCGGCCGCCTCCGTACTGGCGGCGCACCCTTTGTGGGCCGTGAGGCGGAGCTGGCCCGCATCCTCGATGCGTACGAGAGCGCTGTCGCAGACAAACGAGCGCTAGCCGTGTTTCTGAGCGGTCCCCCAGGCATTGGTAAGAGTCGCCTCCAACGCGAGATCGTAGCTCGTCTTTCGGGCCGTCCCCATGCACCCCGGGTCGTCGTTCAAAGAAACGATGCCTACGGGCAAAGGCACATCCTCGGTGCGGCCGCTGATGTACTGCGCGGCGTCATCCGGCTCGGCAAGGGAGCCGATGCCAAAGAGGCCATCCAAGCCATCGTGGAACGCATCGGACCCGAGACGTTGAGCGAGGTCTCTGGCGAGAGTCAAAAGTTACTCGGTCAGCTCTTGGCTAATGAACCACTAACTCAGGTCATGAATCAGGGGACGCTCCGCGACGCGCTGTGGCTTGCCATGACGGACGTCGTGACCCGCATCTTGGCCAATGAACCCATTCTTTTGGTCGTTGAAGATCTGCAATGGGCCGACCAAGAGAGCATCTTGTGGCTCGACCACCTGGCCGGCCGAGCCACAACCCAGCCGCTCTTTTTGTTAGCTTGCGTGCGACCTTCCTATTTTCAAGAGCATGCACAGCGCTTCGCAGGACGTGCGGTGGTACGTGTTGATTTGCGACCCATCTCGCGCTCCTCGGTCGAAACGTTGGTCCGCTCCATTTTGGGCGCCGCAGCAAGCGACGAGGAAGTTCAGCGCATCGTACAAAAGAGCGGCGGATCCCCGCTCTTCTCTGAAGAACTTGCGAGGCTCAGTGCTCAAGGTCGCGCTAACTTCGACGCGCCTACCATTGAAGCGGCCATCCAAGCTTCGCTCGACGGACTCTCCGCCGATACCCGAACCGCCTTGGTCCGACTCAGCGTTCTTGGCCTCGCGATCTGGGAAAACGCCCTCGAGCCGCTCGGCATTGCCCAGAACGAGCTGGTGTTCTCCGAACTGTCGGCGCAGGAAATCTTGGTTGAACAGGAAACGAGTCGATTCGCTCAAACGCGCGAGTTCTTCTTCAAGCACGCGCTGATTCGCGACGTTGCTTATTCGGAGCTCGGCGCCGAAGAGAAAAAGCTCTTGCACACGCGAGCCGGAGAGTGGCTCGCCAAGTTGGGAGAGGATGGCGCCACCGTTGCATCTCATTTCGATCGGGGCTCTCACCCCGAACGCTCAGGACCATTTTGGGAACAGGCTTCGCGTCGTGCGCTCTCCGCCAACGCACTACGGGACGCGCTGTGGATGGCCGAAAAGGCTCTCGCTTTTGCCCAAAATGTCGAGGAGACATTCCCCCGTGCAAGCCTGCTAGATGAGGCCTGGGCGAGGCTTGATCCTCGTGCTGCTGAGCGAGAGACGGCAGTGCGCGCCATGGAGACCCACACCTACGATGACCTCAGCCGGGTCAAGGCGCGAGGAGCCCGCGCACGCTACGAGGATGCACGCGGCGGAGCCGTAAATGTCCTCTTTGACCTGACGTCAGCCGCTGCCGAGGCCGAACGACTCGGCGACTATGCAGAGGTCGATAAGACGCTCGCGCTCGTCGCGGCTCGCGCAGCTTTCGCCTTGGACTTGGATTTGGCGGAGAGCCAGGTGAAGGCCTTGCTGGATCCCTCACGCCCCCACGGTCTAACCGCCGAAGTGGATGCATTTCAGACCCTAGCCGTGATCCGCCAAGCCCAAGGGGCCATCTCTCAGGCACTCGAAGCCCGCAAGAGTGCAGCTCACGCCGCGAAGAAGGCTGGGCTCAAGGAACGCGAGGCCATCCTAACGACCAATCTAGGTTTCGCGCTCACCATCCTCGGAGCCAAACAAGACGCCCGCGACGCGTTGGAGCGAGGTTTGGCGTTGGCTGACTCCATCGGTAGCCCAGGGGCGACGCGCCACACACAGATGAACCTGTTAGGATTCTGTTCGGTGTACGGCTCGGATCGTCGGCTCGACGCCCTCCTTACAGACGCCCGCGCCGAGGCCGATGGTGCCGCACTCGATCGCTGGGCCTCCAGTGATCGCAGCAACTTGGGCATTCTCTATTATCGGGGTGTTGAGCTCCTTCGCTCCGATTCGAATTCGCTCTGGGAGCGAGCGCAAGTGCTACTTTCCCGCGCCGCGAGCCAGTATCGCCTGCTCGCTCACAATGACGTCTTGCCCGTTGCGCTCGGCAACTGGGCCGAAGCTGAACGGCGGCTCGGCTCGCTTGAGCGAGCGCGTGAACTCGCAGACGAAGCGGCAACTTTGATTGAAGCGCACGCCCCTAGCTTGCTCAACGAAGCGCCCATCTTTCTCAGTCTCCACCGCATCTATCTCGACCTGGGTCATGCTGAGGCTGCTGACCAGGCCATCGCCCGGGGTATGGAACCCCTGCGGCGTCGTTTCTCAGCCTTGACCGGAACGCCCTACGCACGCAGCTTCCTCACGGGCCTACCGGAAAATGCCGAATTAATCGCCGGCGCGGATGCTCTGGGCGTACTGCCCCCGAAAATCCAAGCAGCGCTCTCAGAGTAAGCACTAACCGCGGGCCCGTCCCCCAAATGCAACGCAAGAGCGATCCAAGTGCGCAGACGTGAGCACCGCTCTCCTACCTATGCGCACATCATGCACGCGCCTTCGGCGCCGCTTCAACTTCAGCCTGCTCAGAGAAGCGGCCTTCGACAATCGCGTTAACCATTTCGTCTTATTCTTTCTAATTACTCATAGTCCGTTGCTCGCGTACATGCGACGTTTTGCCCTCAAGCGATCTGTGATAGAGGAGCTCTCCATGACACGGTCATTCCTGAATCATCGGAAGTCACTCGGCCTCGTGCTTGGGTGTTCAATCACACTCCTCGGCTGCGGCTACAGCGAGTCCGAATGGCAAGCCCAACTCGACAAGTACAACAAGCTCGCCTCTAAATATCAGGCGACCGAAGACGAGCTAGCGAAAGAGAAAGCTCGTGCAGACAAGCTCACCAAGGAGCTTGAAGCGCAAGGCTTTGAACTCTCAGCTACGGGCGGAGCGCTCGAAGAGTATAAGCAGCGCGCTGCAGCCCTCGAGCGCATCAAGGCGCGCTTCGAAATGTTGCGCTCCAAGCTTGAAGAGTTGACCAAGCTGGGGCTCAAAATCCAGATCCGCAATAACCGCATGGTGGTCTCTTTGCCGGGCGACGTTCTGTTCGCGAGCGGCCGCGCCGAACTAGCGGACAAGGGCAAGGAAATCTTGGGTAAGGTCGCGAACGTTATTCGCAGCGATGCTGACCTTTCCAAGCGCACCTACCAAGTTGCTGGTCACACGGACAACGATAAGATTCAGTCCGCTTACGCCCTCAACCAGTTCAAGGATAACTGGGGCCTATCGCTCATGCGCGCCCGCACGGTGCTCCTTTTCCTGGTGGCTCCGGTGGATGACGAGAAAAAGCCCGGGGGAGGGCTATCTGAGGGTCTATGGAGTGCCTCTGGCTACGGCGAAACAGATCCTGTTTCCACGAACGAAGACGCCGCCGGTCGTGAGAAGAACCGTCGTGTCGAGCTCATCATGATGCCCAACGTCGAAGAAATGCTCGACCTCAAGTCTTTGGTGAACGAGCCCGAACCGTCGTCCAAGGCAGCACCCAAGGCCGCCGCGGACACTAAGCCCGCCGAAGCCAAGCCCGCTGCAAAGGCCGAAGCTAAGCCCGCTGCAAAGCCCGCTGAGGCCAAGCCCGCCGACCCCAAGGCTGCACCGAAGAAGTGAGCCAAGAGAACCCGTACGGGCGTCGCGACGCCTGAACACAGAACAAGAGCGCCGCTCCGACCCAGTCGGAGGGCGCTCTTCTTTTTATTGGACCCACGCTTGAGCTGACGCCCGTTACGCACCGGCTAAATGTGGCAACGGACGCGCTTCGCGGGCTTCCTTGCCCACGTCATCCAGCTCGACCTTTCCGTCTCGCAAGCGCACCACACGCGGCATGCTCTCTGCAAAGCTCGGATTGTGTGTGACCACCACGATCGTCGTGTTGTGCTCTTTGTTCAGATCGAAAAATAGATCGTGAACTGCGTTGCCTGTGGACGAATCCAAGTTCCCCGTCGGCTCGTCTGCCAACAAAAGGCGAGGCCCCAAGACTAGGGCTCGCGCAACGGCAACGCGTTGCTGTTCCCCACCGCTCATCTCGCCTGGCCTGTGGTTGGCGCGATGGCTTACGCGGACTTCATCTAGCAATTTCTTGGCTTTTGCAGCCATTTCGCGGCGACTTCGGCCCTGAATCAACCCCGGCATCATTACATTTTCGAGGGCGTCGAACTCGGGCAGTAGGTGATGAAATTGAAATACGAACCCTATGTGCTGGTTTCGCGTTTGGGCGAGGCGTTGCGCGCCCATTGCCGTAAGCTCCTCCCCAGCCAGACGAATGCGACCACTGCTCGGCAAGTCCAACGTACCGATGCAGTGCAGGAGAGTGCTCTTCCCCGCGCCCGACGGGCCAACGATAGACAAGATCTCGCCCGGGTAGATGTTCAGGTCGATTCCGCGCAAAACCTCAAGGGTCTGCCCCATATGCTGAAAGGACTTGTGTAAGTTCTCAATTAGTACGAGCGGCTCATTCATGACGAATTCCTTCCACGGGGCGGAGGCGGCTCGCGGCATATGCGGGATAGAGCGTAGCCAAAGTGGTAATCGCGAAGGCACACAGCCCAATCAAGAGATAGTCCACGCCGTCGACGTGAATGGGGAGGCGCTCAACATAGTAGATCTCAGGATCGAGCCGGAAGCCGTAGACGTGCAGCCCCATCATGGCCACGAATCCAGCCGAAACACCGATGATCGTGCCAACGCTGCCGATCAACATCCCTTCCGTCAAAAAAAGCTGCAGCACACTGCCGTGCGTTGCGCCCATGGCCTTCAGGATCGCTATCTCTTTTGACTTCTCCGTGACCATCAGCAGCAGCGTGCAGATGATGCAGAAGCTCGCCACCAAAATGGCGATCGACAACACCACGAAACTCGCGATCTTCTCTAACTCGAGCGCGGTAAATAGATTTCGATTCATCTCCTTCCAGTTCCGCACGCGCAGAGGTTCTCTCCCGAGCAAAACTTGCTCAGCTTTGGCCTTCACCTCGGGAGCGAGCGAGTCAACCTTGCCCAAATCGTCGACCCGCAGATCGATCGAGGAGACCTTGGAACCCAAATCGAGAACCTCAGCCGCTTGCTCGAGTTTCACGTAAGCGTGGGCCGCATCGAGCTCATACATTCCACTGTGAAAGATGCCAGCGACGCGAAATTTACGCGTCTTGGGTAAAAGGCCCATGGGCCCCAAATCTCCCATCGGAGAAACGAGCGTCAGGACGTCACCCACCAGCGCGTGCAGGCTATCGGCAAGCTCCGAGCCCAAAACGATACCCGGGTACACATCCTCGGGAGTTTCATCCGTGGGCGCGAGATCGTCAGAACCATCGAGACTCGGACCCTTGTAGAAGATATCGCCGTTTTTTCCGATCCCGATGGCTGCCGTCGCCGGCAAAGTGCGGAGGGCCAAAGGATCATCCAAAAAGCGGAAGTCACCAACTTCGACCTTGCTCGGAATGTCGATCACCGAGCGCACGGCTTCGGTATCGACGCCGCGCAAGATCATCCCAGCCGTGTTGGTTGAACTCGAGGCCATGACCTCGCCGCTAATCACCGGCATCGCGCCACGGACGCCGGGGATGAGGCGAAATGCGTCGAGCAGCTCGCCGGAGTAGTCGAGCCCCGGTTCACCCTCGGCCTCTACCCGAATGTGAGCGTCGTTGTTGAGGATTTTCTCTTTGAGGTCTGCCCCAAAACCGCCCATGACGCTGATCACAGCGCACAGAGCGAACGAGCTGAGCCCGACGCCCAAGATAGAAAGCGCCGAAATTGCCGTTAAAAAACCTGATTTTTTGGAGAGCAAGTGACGCGCGGCGACGAAGTAACGAAACGTGCCCCGCTCCAGCCCTCGCAACCCAAACGGCACGAGCGCCGAGAGCGCAAGCACGATGAAGGCCGTAGCACTCAAGGTGGCGCCTACGCGGATGAGCAGATGGTGAACTAAGAAGCGAACCGTGCGCCCCTCAGGCAGCTTGAGCGACCAGTAGCCGAGACCCACCGCCAGCACCAAGGTTAGCCCTACGAGCCAGAGGTGAAGGTGGCGCCGAGTCGATATGGGAAGCCGGAACCAGCCAACGAAAAGAAAGCCGAGTACGATCGCCGCGACGAGTACCCCCAAGCTAACTTGGACGGCCACTGGCAACATCGTGACCCAGTCAAGCGCCTGGTTCCGAGTCGTATCGACAGCATCTTTCATGATGCGTCGGGTCGCAGAAGTGGGAACGCAATCACGTCGCGTATCGACGGTTGCCCAGTGAGCATCATCAAGAATCGATCGATTCCCATGCCAAATCCGGCCGCGGGAGGCATGCCGTGCTCGAGAGCCCGGATGTAGTCTTCATCGTAGTCCATCGTCTCTTCGGCTCCCTTGGCTTTGCGCGCGACCTGGTCGCGGAAGCGGTCAGCCTGATCGTCGGGATCGTTGAGCTCAGAAAAGGCATTGCAGATCTCACGACCATCGACGAAGAGCTCGAAGCGGTCGACCAAGAGAGGGTTGTCGTCTTTGCGACGCGCGAGCGGCGAGACCTCAGCCGGATAGTCCAAAATGAACACCGGCACGCTCTTGTCGCCGCGGCGATAGTCTTCAGCCAGGAATGGCTCGGCCAGGTACTCGTAAGCCACGAAGCTTTGCTCTCCTTCGGAGGCGGAGGCGCCCAGGGCCCTTCGTAGATTGGCCCAGTCGAACTTGCGTCGACTCTGCTGGGCGAACTCTCGCACGAGTTCATCTCCGCGCGCCCGACGGTCGGGAGGCGTTTCGTCTCCCTCGGTCGCCAAAGTGGCAAATTGACTCGTTACAGCGCTGGGCTCGAGGCCGCTCTGCGTGAGTGAGAGAGCGATCGCTTCGCGCAGCGGAACCCGCGCAAAGTCCCCTTCGAGCGTAAACTTTCTGGCCTCTTTCCAGGCCAGATAGAGCTTGTGCTGAAAGCGAGCTGCCATGCCCTCTTCCAGAGCCTTGTCGACCGAGCGCATCATCTCCTCAGTGAGCCGAATCAAAGACTCGTAGTCCGCATAGGCCTGGTAGAGCTCAACCATGGTGAACTCCGGGTTATGCCGAGTACTGATGCCTTCGTTCCGGTAGCAGCGGCCAATCTCGTAGACTCTCTCCAGCCCGCCCACGAGGAGCCTCTTCAGGTAGAGCTCAGGCGCAATTCGAAGGAAGAGCTCCAAATCGAGCGCGTTGTGATGGGTAACAAAGGGTCGCGCCGCAGCGCCACCAATTAAAGTGTGGAGCGAGGGCGTTTCTACTTCGACGAAGCGGCGCGCATCGAGGTAGCTGCGTATCCCTTTCAGAACCAATGAACGCGCAGCGATCACCTCGGCCACCTCAGGATTAGCGACCATATCGACGTAACGCCTGCGGTAGCGAAGGTCGACGTCGGTCAAACCGTGCCACTTATCGGGCATCGGCCGAAGAGCTTTTCCGAGGAGCCGAAGCTCACTGAGCTCGAGCGAAAGTTCACCGGTCTTCGTGACCATCGCCTCGCCTCGGCCGAGCACATGGTCGCCGAGGTCGAGATCCTTGAGGGATTCGAAAGCCGGCCCCAGCTTGTCCATCTTAGCGAAAAGCTGAATTTCACCCGTCGTGTCGCGAAGCTTGAGGAAGCTAGCCTTACCAAAGCCGCGCCTGGCCACGAGCCGCCCGCACACCAGAAAGACTCGGCGCTGCCCAGCCTCGGCCTGACTAGCCTCGCTCAACGTCGTTACGGCTGCCGCGTCGTACCCTTCCGGGCCCTCCGCGCTCGAGAACGCTTGACGAATCTCGCCTACGGTCGAGCGTTCCTCTGCGTCAAAGCTCCGCGCTACATCGTTCGGAAATGGATTCTGACCTCGAATGCGCAGCCGCTCCAGCTTGTCGCGCCGGGCTTGGATGAGCGCCTCTTCCCCGGTCTCGGTGGAAGTGTCTTGTTCTTCGCTCTTCTGGCTCACTTTGGATGACTTTCTCTGGGTCCGCTAGGAAGTAATGGCGCCCTCGGGGGCACGCTGTAGCTCTGAGCTCTGCATCAAGAACGCTTCGATGAAGGAATCGATGTCCCCGTCGAGCACGTTTTGTACGTCGCTGCGCTCGAACGAAGTGCGCGTGTCTTTCACCAATTGATAGGGCTGAAGCACATAGGAGCGGATTTGGCTGCCCCAGGCGATTTCCGTCTTTTCGGCCTCGTATTGGGCTTGGGCCGCGTCGCGCTTCCTTTGCTCCATCTCGTAGAGCTTGGCCTTCATCATCTTGAGCGCCATGGCACGGTTCATGTGCTGGCTGCGTTCCGCTCGACACACGACCATAATGCCGCTTGGCAAGTGGCGCATACGCACAGCCGTTTCCACCTTATTCACATTCTGCCCGCCCTTACCGCCAGCGCGCATAGTCGTAATCTCAAGGTCGTTGTCGGCGATCTGAATATCGATCTCATCATCGATGTCGGGGGTGACCTCGATGGCCGTGAAGCTCGTATGCCGACGCGCGTTCGAATCGAAAGGGCTAATGCGAACCAAGCGGTGCACGCCCATTTCGGCGCGCAAGTAGCCGTAGACATTCTCGCCTGAAATTAAGATCGACGCGCCATCGATGCCGGCCTCGTCGCCCGCCTGATAGTCGATCAGCTCGGTCTTGAAGCCGCGTCGTTCTCCCCAACGCAGATACATTCGGAGCAACATTTCGCCCCAATCCTTGGCTTCGGTGCCGCCACTCCCAGGGTGAACGCTCAAGATGGCATTGGCGTGATCTACGGGACCGCTCAACATGCGAGCCAGCTCTGCCTTCTTGATGCGAGCGCTGATCGGCTCCACCTGCCGAGCGGCCTCTTCGACTACGTCCTCGGCGCCCTCGCTCATGCCGAGCTCAAGGTATTCGAGTGCATCGTCGACGTCGCGCATAAGCGACTCGATGAGGTCAACCTTTTCTTGGGCGAGAGAACGCGTGCGCATGCGCGCTTGAGCCTTCTCTTGATTGTCCCAGAAGCCCGGCTCGGTCGAAAGTTGATCGAGTTCTTCGACCTGTCGTTTTAGGGCCGGTACGTCAAAGAAACCCCCTTAGCGCGAGAACGCGCCTTTGGAGGTCAACGAGTTTGCCACGGATTTCCGCTGACATGCGGGGCCCATTTACCCTCCCGGCCGCTGAAATCAAAGGTGTTTGAGCCAGCCTGGCGTCTCGAGCAGCAAAACAAGCCTAAAATCGTCCCAGCGCGGCAAGTCGGGTCGATTCCATTCGTCGCAGGCGCGGGGCGCCCGGGGCGGCGAAAAACCACGCGCAAGCAACACTGGCCAGCGGGCACAGTCACGGTCGTGATAGCCGAGCCCCGAGTTCACGGCCCCGAGTTCACGGCCCCGAGTTCACGGCCCCGAGTTCACGCATCGAAGTCGACTGCGGCGGCGCCAGTCATCTTGGAGCGAATGAAGGTCGCGGCTTCGACATGAACCGGATCGGTTTCATAGGCCGTAAGCGCCTCGCGACTGTCATGCCGCGTGATGAGGGCGAGGTCGAAGCTGCGCGGGCTTCTGGTAAAGTCGAGCCCGGCTTCAACGTCGACCAACCCAACGATGCGCCCTTTCATGGCCAGCAAGCGCCCACGCGCCTCTTCGGCATCTGAGCTCGTGGGAAACTTGAAGAGTACGACGTGAACGACCATAAAATTCCCTTACTCGAACTCTTCAGTGCTTGTTTTCAGGCTGCGCTTGGACGACGACGCTCGGCGCGATTGGCACGAACGTCTCGCCTTCACCAATAACCCCAAGCGCCGCAGACACAGAGGCGTGAGCGAACTCTCCAAAGCGGACTTGCCCGCTCGCGCCGGGTTGGGCGGCAGGTAGTGGCAGCCAAAGTTCACGACGAATCGGTAGACCAAGGCTCCGCTCGAAGGCGATCAGCCAGACGCAGTAGGGAGCGCCGGGGGCTGCGTCGCTCGAGAGCGACCAAGCCACAAGCAAGCTCGACCCTGACCAAGAGAGTCCGAGTTCGCTCGGAGTGACGGGGCCGCCGCTTCGGTATCCGTCGACGTTCTCTCGTGCCACTGGTTGATCAGCGGCTGCTGCTTGATCGTCCGCTCCTTGATCACCTGCTGCTCGGCCATTCACGGCCAAATCAACTGGGTCAGCCGCCAGCCATGCAACTTCCGGCAGAGCAGCCGAAGACGCCTGAAAGAGTAATTCTCCAGCAAGTAGATCGGCGTCAGGTGCGAGTGGATCGTCGGCAAAAAGGGGGGCCTCGAACTCAGAGAGCGCTAGAGAATCAGGGCGCGGGGGCACCGGCGTCACCGGCGGCGGTTCGCCTGTGCGCACTTCAACGCCCGTCGTTTCGAGTGCCGACGGATGCTCATACTCTGTGCTAACGGACGCATCACTCGACTCGGGCAAAGCTGGGACCGGCAGCGAGGTTTGCAAAATCTCTTGCCTCACCCGCAGTGCTTCGCTGTGCTCAGGCTCATCGACGAGCACCCTATCAAGCACTGCGAGCGCCCGTTCACGATGCCCCTGAGCTAAATAAATCTCAGCCAGCGTAACGGTGGCTACCGAGGCCCGAGGTTCGACGCGGGCTCCGAAATGCGCCGTACCGCGAATCAGCGCCGCGGCATCAGGCAGGTTAAGACCCCTCTCCATCATATTGGCCAACATGGCCCGCGCGACGCCGAATACCCCACGCGCTTGGATCTGCTCCGCGCCCATCTTGGTGAGGCGTAGGATTTCATCGACGAGCTCAAGGCGAGTCATACGCTCGGCCCGCTCGACGCCCAGCTCGGTCGCCTTCGAGATCAGCTCGGGGCGCGGCAGCTTCCGCCAGGTGTCCGACTCCAACATGCTGGCGGCTACCATCTTACTTCCCCAAGCGCGAAGTCAAGGTTCAAGCTGGAGCCTCAATTACCTCGGCCGCGCGCGCGACATCGTCTTCGATCTGGGCGACTAACGCGGGGAGCGAATCGAAGCGAAGCACCTTGCGAAGGAAGGCCCAGAGCTCAACTTCCAGCACCTGACCGTAGAGATCCCCGGAAAACCCAACCACATACACTTCCGTCGCCACCGGCCGCTCGACCGTGGGGCGAGGCCCATGACTCAAGACTGCCCTATGACACGAACCATCCGCCGTCCGTGCCCGCCCCGCGTAGATGCCGAATGCGGGTAAGAGCTCAGGTATGTGCTCCAAGTTCGCGGTAGGAAAGCCGAGCTCCTTGCCGCGCCCATCGCCGTGCACGACCTTGCCGTGAAAGGCATAGGGGCGCCCGAGTAGGCGCGCCACCAGCGCAACGTCGCCGGCCTTAACGAGACTTCGAATTCGTGAGCTTGAATACACCTGCCCGGATTCGTCCGTCTCTAGGGCGATTGAACGCGCTTCGAAGTTCAACTCTTGCCCGAGGCGAATCAGCTCTGCGAGATCCCCTTGGCGTTTTCGACCGAAACGGAAATTTTGTCCGACAAGCACCACCGCCGCATCGAGCTTTTTCTTCAAGATGGAGCGAGCAAACTGCTCCGGATCGAGGCCCGCCAGCTCTGTCGTGAAAGGCTCCACACAGACCTCGACCTGGGGAAAAAGGCCATGAATCAGGCGAAGCCGCGCTTCGACGGTCGTTAATAATTCCGCATCCGTCCCGGTAAGGACCTTTTTGGGATGCGGGTCGAATGTGAGCAAGCGAACGCCGAGCCCTTGTCGGGATGCCTCAGCGCAGGCCGCCCGAAGAACAGCCTGGTGGCCCCGATGCACACCGTCGAAATTCCCAATCACGACCAGGAATCGACCTCGATTGAAGGGGGGCGAGGGTTCTGCCTTCATTCGTTCTACAGCTCTTGCTACACCTTAGTCGTGACGCCCGAAGAAGCCACGCTGCGCGCCAAGAAAGGCGATTTGCCCCGAGTGCTGCTCGTGTCGGGTGCAGAATCGCTGCTTGCGAGCGAGGTACTGAGTGCCGTCCGAGAGAGTGTGCTGGCAACCGGGATCCCGGGGCTCAACGACGATACGTTTCAAGCGGGTAGCGTAAAGGTGGAGGAGGTCCTGAGCCTCGCGCGTACTCTACCGATGCTCGCGCGAGAGCGCCTCATCGTAGTGCGAGACGTGGAGCGCTGGGAAGAAAAAGAGGCCAAGACCAACGCCAAATCGAAGCCGAAAGAGGGCCGCATCCACGTGTCGGCGTTGGATCAGCTCAGTGACTACGCCGATAAATCTAGCCCCTCCACAGTCTTGATCTTGGTCGCGCCCGGGCTCGACAAGCGGCGACGTATCTACACGACGGCTAAGAAAGAGGGTTGGCTCGTGAGCTGTGAAACGCCCAATCGGGGCGAGCTCAGCGAGTGGGTGATGGGCCGCGCCAAATCGCGCGGCGCCAAGATGAATCGGAACGTCGCCGAGCTCTTGCTTGAACTCCTCGGACCAGCGCTGGGGCCGTTAGCAGACGCCATCGAACGCTTGGCCCTCTACGTCGGGGAGGGTCAAGCGATTGATGAGGTGGCGGTGAGCGAATGCGTCGTTCGAGTCAAGACAGCTTCAGTTTGGGAGCTGGTCGGTGCGGTGGGCCGGCGCGACCGCAAGACGGCGCTCAGTGTGCTGCGCGACGTGTTCGATCCGCACGATCGCGGTCTGCCCTTACTCGGCATCTTGGCCTGGGCAACCCGCCAACTGCTCCGCTTCGATCGCGCCAAGAAGAGCGGTCTCGATTCCGCGGAGGCAGCGAAAGCAGCCGGCGCTCCACCCTTCAAGGCACGCGAACTCGAACAACAGCTCCGAGCGCTGTCGCTGCCCGCCCTCTGCCGCTGGCTTGAACTTTTGAACCTAGCGGATCTCGAACTGAAAGGTGGTTCGAAGCGAGACGCCGAAGCGACGCTGACGCAAATGGTTCTAGACATGTGCAGCCCCGAGTAACGACCGTGCCTTCGAGCCTAGAAAGTTCCGAAAGCGCCCCGAGCAGCTTGCCTGGGCACGCCCTCTTAAAGCCCGTCAGCGTCGCAGCCTGGAGCCTTATCTCCCCTTCGGGAGAAAGCAGCTCGAACGACGCTCAACCCGCCGTCTTCAAGACGCCTCCTCAGCCTATTCAATTGGGGGCTTCGGCGCTCCGAGATGCTCGGCTCAGTCGCACGGCGGCACTCTTGGAGCGGGCAGCAAGCTTGATTCGTCAGCCCGTGCAAGAGTGGGCTTCCCGCCTTGGGGCAAGCCGAATCGGAATTGTCCTCGGCAGCTCGACGGGCGGTATCGATCACACCGAAGCGGCGCTCATCCACGCTCATCAGCATGGCACGCTACCGAGCGACTACTCATTTGAGCTGTCCCATTCCCATCACACTTTGCTCCAACTGCTCCGAGAGTGGCTTTGCATCTCGGGTCCTTCCTATGTGGTGTCGACGGCCTGCGCATCCAGTTCGAAAGCCATAGCGGCCGCCCAAAGGCTCATTCATCTCGGGGAATGTGACGCAGTCCTAACGGGGGGAGCCGATGGGCTTTGCCAGTTGACGCAAAGTGGCTTCGCGAGCCTGGGTCTCGTCTCGCCCCAAGGCTGCCAACCTTTCACCCTAGGACGCAAAGGGCTCGGGCTGGGCGAGGGCAGCTCGCTTCTGCTCCTGACTCATGAAACGCCAGGGGCAGTGAGTCTTCTGGGAGCTGGCGAAAGCAACGATGCCTTCGATCTCACCTCGCCACATCCGCTCGGCGTTGGCGCAGAGCTCGCGATGCAACGGGCTCTCGCCGCGGCGGGGTTAGCTCCGACTGAGGTCGACTACGTCAACGCTCACGGCACCGGAACCGCAAAAAATGACGGTCTAGAGAGCTCCGTGCTCGCGCGCGTCTTAGGGCCTCAAGTTCGCTATTCTTCGACCAAAGATCGCACTCAGCATCAACTCGGAACCGCTGGCGCCACCGAGGCCTTGGTCTGCGTCGAGGCTATCTTGCACGAGCGCTGGCCGCTCAACTTGGTCGAGCCTCCTGCCGATCCGAAGCTAGCCGTCGCGCCGTTGGTCTTAGCTCCGGAAGGCCGCGGGCCTTCGATCGCGCTGTCGAACTCGTTTGCGTTTGGGGGCGCCAACGCTTGCCTGGCCTTTGGCAAGACTCCGCGCCCGCTTCAACCCTCCATCAAGCGGCGCGTTTTTTTGATGAGCCATAGCTATTGGCTCGCGCGGGCCGCGGGCCAACTCGCCGCAGCCGAAATCTTGCCACCCCGCATGCGCGGTCGAAGTAGTCCGCTCACTCGTATCGTCGCGCAGCTCTTCTCGTCCTTGGAAGCTCGCCTCAGCCCCGCTGCGCTTCCGCTCGACCGCCGAGAGGTCGCTTTGGTTCTGGGCTCGGCCTACGGTGAAATGTCGACGAGCCTTGAGCTCCTCGACGAAATCGCGCGCGGGGAGCGAGTGAGTCCTTTGCGCTTCCAAGCCAGCGTGCATAACGCGGCCCTCGGCCTACTCACTCAAGCCCTAGATAATCGGGCTTACGCGAGCGCACTCGCCGCAGGTCGTTCCAGCTTTGCCATGAGCTTGCTCGACGCCAGCGTATTCATTCGCGTGTTCGGAGGCGATGCGGCAGTGCTCGTCGCCGACGAGGTTGGCCCGGCCAGCCTGCTTGAAGGCAAAACGTTTCCTGCTCTCGGTGCGGGCCTCATCCTTCGCTCGAGTGAGGAGCCGCCGCCGGGCGCTCTAGCCGAGCTGCTTGGCGTGGACAGGTGTGAGCCGGAAGACGCTCCGCCGATTGTTCAACCGGCCGCCGAAGTGCCCCCCGAGCTCGGCCCTCTTTCGGGCGCTCCCGAAGTGGAAGCCTTCGCGCTACTCGAATGGCTCGATAAACCGCGTTCGTTCGGCCCAGAAACGATACGAATCGGCCCCACTAGCCGAGCCCGTGTAGTTCGTGTCGCCGAAAACTAACTCTTCTTTTTCTTCTTGAGCCGCTCGCGCAATTCTGAAGCGTAGCCCTCTTTAATGACCGCGCGCGCCCGCCCAATCACTAGGGCGCCTTCTGGGACGTTGCCCGTAACGGTCGTGCCCGTGGCCACATACGCCCCTTTGCCCACTTCGACCGGAGCGATGAGTTGGCTATCGCTGCCAATGAACGCGCCCTCGCCAATGACGGTCCTCTGCTTGGTGTAACCGTCGTAGTTACAGAAGATAACGCCGGCACCCAGGTTAGCTCGTTCCCCTATGTCGCCGTCACCCAGATACGCGAGGTGATTCGCCTTCGCCCCGCGGCGAACGCGCGTCTTTTTAGTCTCTACAAAGTTACCAATATGGGCCTCTGCCTCGATCAGCGAATCCGGGCGAAGGTGAGCAAAAGGGCCAATCGAGGCCCGCTCGCCCACTTCGCTTTGGAAGATGACGGAGTACGGCTTGATCTCGGCAGAGGGGCCAATCCGCGAATCCTCAATCACCGAACCAACGTCAATGCGCGCGCCGCTTCCCACCTTGGTCGCACCACGGAGCCTCACGCCATCTTCGATACGAGCGTCGAGGCCGAGCTCCACACAGTCGTCGATAAGCGGTCGCCCCACGATCGTTACGCCGCGTTCCCCCCAACGCTCACGGACGCGCGCGAAGATAAGCTCCTCGACGAGCGTTAGTTCAGCTCTATTGTTGACGCCTCGTAAGAATGTGGCCTCAGTCGAGCACGTCGTGACGTTGCCCCTTTGGGCGATGTCCCCGACAATGTCAGTCAAATAGTATTCGCCCTGATCATTTTCAGGTGTAAGCCGCTCGAGCGCTGGACCCAGTGCATCGAGACGCGCCCAATAGACGCCCGCGTTCACCTCGCGAATCGAGCGTTCCGCGTCGCTCTTTAGGTCTCGTTCTTCAACGATTTTCCGCGGCCTGCCCGCGCTGTCGCGAAAAATGCGACCGTAGCCGCGAGGACTCTCGATTTCGAAAGTCAGGAAGGCCAGCGACGCCTCACACCGAAGGAGGGGCTCGAGGTGGCCCGCCTCAAGGAGCGGCGTATCTCCCGAGAGAATGAGCACCCGTTCGAGGCTCCCGGGGAGCACGCCCGAAAGCCCAGCACGAACGGCGTGGCCCGTCCCCTTGGGCTCGTCTTGAAGGCGAAAAGTGAGTGGCTCATCCGGAAACCCGAGACGCAGGGCTGCTTCGACTTCTCCCGCCGTCTCTGGATTCACCACAACGACCACCTCGGCGACTCCGAGTTCGAGCGCCGCGCGCACCGGATAAGCGAGCATCGGCCGTCCCGCGAGAGGATGGAGCACCTTGGGTAAGCTGCTCTTCATACGAGTCCCGCGCCCCGCAGCCAGTACGATAGCCAGGTTTTTTTTAGGGGACTTCATGGCAGAGGGGTGGTGTCGGAGACAGCAGAATAGTGCGGTAGTCGTTCCGGAGCCGGAGCGACGATAGCCGGCAGCGGCTGGGGATTCTGCGGCATTGCAGCGGAAGCGCGCGCTCGATCCGTGTAGACGATCACGGGCTCCCCCAGCACCAGAGGAGTGGATTGAGAGCGGCGATTGATGCGCTCCATCGAGCCCCCCGAAACTCCGTACTTGCGGCCGATACTAGCTAACGTGTCGCCCTGTTTAGCGACCACAATCACCCGCTCGTAGCCCCGCAGGCTCTCAAAATACTGGTGAAACTCGGGGCTACCCGCGACCAGGCTATGGACGTCTGCACCCTCAAAAAAACGCACCTCACGGAGCTCCTGCCCCTTGGGGATCGCGAGCTGCAGAAACATCCCTGGGCGCAAGAGCGCGTCCCTATCGAGGCCGTTGTCTCGAAGCAACGTCTGTTCAGATGCCTGGAATTCCCAGGCAATTTTGCCCAGATCGTCGCCGCTTTGCACCTCATAGAACACGACGCGCTCTTTCGCGCCTACCGTGAGCTGATGGTGAGTCACCACAACCGGCGGGATGGGATCTTTTGGGGAAATACTGGCCTCGCTCGGTAAGAGCAAGATGGTCCCCGGTAGGACGCTCGAGGGGGCAAAGCGATTGACGCCGAGCAGCGACTCCTCGCTCACACTAAAGCGCGCGGCTACGGTAGCTGAGCTATCTCCGAGGCGAACGCGCGTGGTTCGCGGCCTCTTGCCCGGCCGGAGGCCACTCATGATTTTCTGACCCGTGCCCCGTGGCACCCGTAGCCCCGACGCGGTGGGACCGGGCGGCGTCCTATCTTGGACGAGCGCCGGGTTGAGGCCCGCTATTGTGTCCATCGACACTGAGCCGAGCTTCGCCACTTGGGACAGGGGAGTGAGAGGTTCGACCCAAATTGTGTCAAATTCGATCGACGGATCGGGCGTCAGGCGCGACAGACCGAACGCCTCTCGGTTATTCATCACGATGGCGATGGCGCAGATTTTTGGAACGTAGAGCGTAGTTTCCCAGGGCAAACCACCCTCGAGCCGCGACAAGAGCCAGTAGCTGTTGGTGTTGAACTTGGCCATGGTGCGCGAGAGCCCCGCATAACCCATGTTGTAAGCGGCCATGGCCAGCTCCCAGCTCTGAAAGCGCGCGTAGAGATCAGACAAGAAGCGGATCGCGGCCTTGGTGCTCTGAACCGGATCACGACGTTCATCGACCCAACCGTCCACGGTGAGTCCGTACATGCGACCGGAATCAGGGAGAAACTGCCAGAGCCCTACGGCACCCGCACCCGAAGCAATGGTCGGTTCGTGACTGCTCTCTACCAGAGAGAGCCAAACCAAGTCGGTAGGTAGGCCGGCGCGGCGCAGCTCGGCCTGAATCGCCGGCGCATATCGTCCGCTCTTTCTTGCCCAAATGGCCGCGATGGTTCGGCCTCTCGGGCTATCTCGATAGAACTTGAGGTAGGTGACGACGCGACGATCGAGCCGCACCGGAAGGTCGGGCAACGTCAAACTCGATAGCCACTTCAGGTCGTCGTTCGGGACGCCGCTCCCTTCCGGGGTCAAGGTACCGGGGAGGCCCAGCACGGGGCGTGGACCCTCATTTTCGACGCCGAGTTCAAGCGAGTCGAGCCCCGACTTGAGCCCTACAGCGTTCTCCGGGAAAAGGGCTCTTTCGGCGAGCTCCAGGGCCTTGAGCGGCGCGGGAATGGCCCCGGGCGCCTCCTCCCGAATGCCGCTGCGTGAGTTCGAACTCGGTGCTGGGTGCGGGAGACCTGCCGGTAGAGTCGCCTTGGGCGATGCAGGCTTTTTGCCGCGCGGCGTCTGCATCGGCAGGCTCGCAGGCGGCGCAAGGCCCAGGCTCGCCAGCTCTTCGGAAGAAAGTCCACTAGTATCAACTATTTGAACATCTCGAAGCGGAGCGCCTGCCGCTAGACCCCGCGCCGGCACGACGAGGCCGACGCCGGCCATGGCGAGCCAGGCGGATGCGGCCCGGGCCGATTTGAAGTTCAGGGGACGCTTCACAGTCTATCCCTTCCTAACGGCGAAAAGGAAGGGACGTCAAATATGGCGCCCGTCCCAGACTGGACCTCGCGCCTCGGAGCCCGGCCGCGGCAAGCTATTTCACAACCACATACCGCCGGTGCCCACCGCGCAAGATGAGGAAGAGTCTCGTCCCAGCCAGACCCCAGGCATCCTTCGCCTCTTGCGGGGTACGCACAGGCTTGCGATTCACCTCGAGAATCACATCGCCACGGCGAATCTGGGCCGCTGCGACTTTGGATCCGGGAGCGACGCGCATCACGACTACACCAGACGTCTCCTTGCCGACCCCTAGCTGTTCACCGATCTCCGGGGTGATTTCTCCGAGCACGAGTCCATCGACGTCCGGAGGCGCATCGGGGCGCGTGGGTTTGCCCGCACTCGGCTCAGCCTCGCTCGGTAACGTTCCAAGGACCGCGTTAATCCGAATCTTTTGCTTGTTGCGAAGAACGCTCAGCTCGACTCCTTTGCCAGAACCCGCGCCCGCTACGGCATTTCGAAAGCGACCGACCGACTCAACGGGCTTGCCGCCAACGTGCGTCACGATGTCACCGCTCTGAAGTCCAGCGAGCGCGCCGGGACTGCCGGATGAAACATCCGCGATGAGCACACCGCCTCCCTCGCGAAGACCCATGGCCTCACGTAGGTCTCGCGTCATTTCTTGGAGAGTCACACCAAGAAAGCCGCGAGTAACGTGGCCGCTTGTCTTGAGCGAATCGAGGATAGGCGTCGCCATGTTGCTGGGGATCGCGAAACCGATGCCCATATAGCCTCCTGTCCGCGAAAGAATGGCTGTATTGATGCCAACGAGCTCTCCCCTCACGTTCACGAGCGCGCCCCCGGAATTGCCGGGGTTGATGGCCGCATCGGTTTGAATGAAATCCTCGTAGTCGACGATGCCCATGTCGGCCCGCCCCTTGGCGGAGACAATCCCCATCGTCACCGTTTGGCCTACTCCAAAGGGGTTACCCACGGCCAGCACGGTCTCGCCCAGCCGGAGCTTGCTTGAATCGCCGAAATGCGCCGGTACTAGCTTGGCGCCTTCCGGTTGAACCTTGAGCAAAGCCAAATCACTCTTGGCGTCAGCCCCGAGCACCTTGGCAACGAATTCGCGGTCGTCGTTGGTTTTGACGATGAGCTCGTCTGCGCCATCAATGACGTGATTGTTAGTGACGATTAAGCCGTCGCTCGAAAGAATCACACCCGAGCCGAGTCCTTGTTGTTTGTGCTCCGCTGGCGGCGCGCCAAAAAAGAAACCCATCGGGCTCTCTGCGCGCGCGGTTCGCGTGGATTGAATGCTAACAATCGAGGGCAACACCTTTTCGATCACGTCGGCTAGCTCACCCGTGGCGGCTGACGCTGCCGCGACAGGGGCGCCTGGCGGCTCAGGCGCCGCACGCCCCGGCCGGGTCGAATTGCAGGCCGACGAGAGGATCAAGAGGGAGCTGAGGCCGAGGATCGAAGTTCGGCCCGAGAGCGATCTTGAGCCTCGGCAAACGGGGACAATCGAAGAGGTACGCATGTCGTTTTGCCCTTAACACGATTCGCCCCTCGGCTATTCCAGCCGGGGCGAATCAAAAAACCCGCGAACTTCCTCAACAATTGCGCTCGCTACCTGCTCCAGACGGAGCACCCGATCGGCGAGGCCAGCTTCGACTACGGCCCGCGGCATACCGTACACGACAGCCGTCTCCGCGCTCTCAGCCAGAACGCGCCCCCCAGCCTGTTTGATCAATTTGGCCCCGGCTGAACCGTCATCGGCCATGCCCGTGAGCACCACACCCAAAACGCGACTACCCCAAAGCCGCGCAGCGCTCGCAAAGAGCCGATCTGCACTGGGCGCAAAACGATCGGCTGGATCCGCTGGCACGATCCGAACGCGCGAGTCGCTCAGCGAGCCGGCAACCTCCATCGAACGCATGCCCGGAGAAACGAGCACCTCTCCAGCCAGAATGACCTCGCCTTGCTCGGCTTCGCGCACCGTGAGCTGGCTATGGCGGTCGAGACGCTCAGCGAAGGTGCGCGTGAATTTTTCAGGCATGTGCTGAGCGATCAACACCGCCGCCCGCAGGTTCTTGGGCAAAGCCCCAATAACTTGCATCAGGGCCGTGGGACCTCCGGTCGAGGCGGCTATCACCACCAACCCACGAACCGAACTGGAAGGGGCACTCTCGGCCCGACCCCGCGACTCCATCCGCGCCCGAAGGTGCGGCTTGTAGTCGGGCAAGGCGCGGAAGCCCTCTATCTTCTCCGTAAGTTGCTTGCGCAGCGCTTCTTCGCCAAAGAGCACGATTTCAGGCTTGGCCACAAAATCGATGGCACCCAAGTCGAGAGCTTTGAAGACATTTTCCTTTTGAGAATAGCTCGAGACGACGAGCACCGGCATCGGCCTTCGAGCCATCAAGATGCGCAGAAACGTAAATCCGTCCATGCGCGGCATCTCGAGGTCCAGCGTGATGAGATCCGGTTCAGTCGAGTACACGAGGCGCAGCGCCTCTTCACCGTTGGCCGCCTTACCAACGACACTGACCGAGGGGATCCCCCCAACGATATCTGCCAAACTCCGCCGATTGATGGCCGAGTCATCTACAACTAACACCTTGAGCTCACGTTCGCCCATGCCTCAACCCCCGCCAAAAGACGCTGTAACAGCGCCTCGAGGCCTCCTATAGGCTAGGTCATTCGACAGGTGAACCGGCTCGAAGGGTGTGCGCAAGGTCAAGAGAGACTCGGTGTGGCCCAAGAACAAGTAGCCGCCCGGCAAGAGACGTTCGAAAATATTCGAGAGCACCCGGAGGCGAGAGGGCTCATCCATGTAGATGAGCACGTTGCGACAGAACACTGCGTCGACCCGGCCCACACCGCGCGTCTCGCTCGGACTCAGCAGGTTACATTGTTGAAAATGACACATACGCCGCAAGGCCTCGCGAACCTTGTAGGTCTTCTCATCCACGTCCACGTAGCGATTCCACCTTTCGAACGGACTCGCCCGAAACGAAGAGGCCCGATACTCGCCGCGCACGGCTAACTCCACGTTAGACCGACATAAGTCGGTTCCAACAACTTGCGCCCGGGCTCCTACCAAGGAGGGAGACTCATTGAGTACAATCCCGAGTGTGTACGCCTCCTCCCCCGACGAGCAACCGGCGCTCCAGACCGTGAGCCTTTTGTAGAGTCCATCCTTGCGCGCCAGAGTTGGAACGACCTCTTTGGCGAAAATCTCGAACTGATAATCTTGACGAAAAAAGTAGGTTTCCTTGACGGTAAGGACGTCGAAAACGAACTGTTGTTCGTCGGGATGCTCCGCGAAGTTCTGCAGGTAAGCAGAAAAGGAAGGTAGTCCTAGTGCGAGCAGACGCTCACCGAGTCGTCGTTCCACGGCGTCTCGCTGCTGGACATCCAGAGAGAGTCCACACATCTCCCGCACAGCCCGCGAGAAGGTTTCGAACTCGATGGTAGATAGTTTCGGTGTCACAAAAGTGGGAAGGAACTCCGGCTCCGTTTCGGCAGCTCGATTCAAAAGTGGGCGAGCTTCGAGACGCGATCCGTTGCCATGATAAACGCCATCACGCTACGAATCATAACCACGGCACCCGTGGTGAGATGGCCGCCATCGATCTCGCCCGGCGTGAGCCGTAGGTCTTTCTCAGAAATTCGAATAACGTCGAGCACTTGGCTGACCCTGACGCCCACTAGGGCCCCTTGCTCCGAGAGAAGAACCCATTTTGATTTGTTGGACGAGGGCTCGGAGCGACCCATGGCCGCGGCCAAATCGACGACCCGAACCACCATTCCACGATGATCAAAGACCCCGAGCACAAAGGGAGGCCCTTCGGGCAAGTCCGTTAACGGCTGCTGCAGAACAATCTCGCTGACCCGTTCGACTGGAATGGCAAAGTGCGCCTCGCCCACTCGGCACATGAGGAAGGTGCGCCCCGGGCCACCCTGCCCGGCTCGAACGCGCTCGCTGGCAAGCCGTATCGACTTCATCGCGTCCCCTTCGCAAACAGGGCATAAATGTCGAGAAGCGCCACCACCTTGCCCCGTTCGGGCCGACCCATACCCCGTACTATCTCGGAAAAATCGCCGCTCGAGGAGGCTCCGGTGGTTTCGAGCTGCTGCGGCGTCAAACGAAGCACTTGATGAACTTCAGTGACCTTGAGCGCCATCAACTCTTGGTCTGGACCGCGACCGAGCAAAAGGCGCCCACGGCGTTGCCCTAAATCGGGAGCGAGACCCATCACGATTCGAAAGTCGACGACCGTCACGAGCTGGCCCCGCACGCTGGCCACACCCAAAATCGCAGGGCGCGAACGCGGGACTGGAGTGAGTGGAGGCGGGACTACAATCTCCTGCACTGCCGCGAGCGACACCGCGTAGGCGTCGCCATCACACAAGAAGGTGAGATATTCAGACTCGCTTCGACTTCCAAGCTCGTCGATACCGCTCGTCGCCAAGTTAGCCATGGGACACCAACCTCAGGCGATTCTCTTGGGACATGGTCACTTCTTCGACCAAAGCCGCTACGTCGAGCACCAACGCTACCCGCTGGTCCGAAAGTTCTGTCGCTCCCGCGAAACCACGCACCCGTTGCACACAGGCCCCGAGCGCTTTGATCACTATGTCTTGCTGCCCGCAAATTTCATCTACGACAAGCCCCAAGCGCCGCTCGCCGACCTGGGCCACCACCACGAAGTGTTTGCTCTCAGCATAGGGCTCAAGCTGCAACAGGCTCTCGAGCCGAACCAAGGGTAAGGTCGCACCGCGTAAGGTCATCATCTCGCGGCCCTCGAGGACCCGCGTGGGCCCACTCGCGTTCAGGACTTCAGCGATCGACGCTAGAGGAATGGCAAAAGTGTGACCCGCCACTCGAACCAAGAGCGCTCGAAAAATGGCCAGCGTCACAGGCAAGGTCAGGGTCATCTTGGTGCCCTTGCCGGTTCTGCTCTGTACGTCGATGACGCCGCCGATACGAGCCACGTTGGTCTTGACCACGTCCATGCCCACGCCTCGGCCCGATACCTCACTGACGTCCCGTTTGGTCGTGAGGCCCGGAAGGAACATCAGGCCCATGATCTCGGCGTGACTGAGCTGCTGCGCTTCGGACTCGAGCACCAGGTCCAATTCAATGGCCTTCAGGACCAGCTTCGCTTCGTCTATCCCGCGACCATCGTCTTCGACCTCAATCAAGACATGGTTACCTTTTTGATAGGCATTGAGCGTGACCGTACCGGCCCTCGGTTTGCCGATCGCTAGGCGTTCGTCCGAAGCTTCGATACCGTGATCGATGGCATTTCTAAGCATATGCAAGAGCGGATCGCCCAGCTCTTCGACGATCAGCTTGTCTATCTCGGTGTCGGCTCCGGTCACCACGAATTTGACGTCTTTGCTGAGATCTCGGCTCGTTTGGCGCACACCTCGAGCCAACCGATCAAAAATCTGACTCAAAGGGACCATACGCATCTCGAGGATGCCTGCTTGCATGTCGCCGATGCGCCGCTCGAATGAGCGCGAGAGACGGCGGAGATCCCGACTCACGGTGCGATCGCTGGTTAAGCGAACACGTTCGACGAAGGCACTGAGCGCGCTATGCAAGATGCCAAGCTCACCCACAGCATTCATCAGGTCGTCGAGCTTACGAATGTCGACACGAACGGCGCCCGCGGACACGCGCAGCTCGGGTTTGATGTTCAAGGCCTCGCGCGGAACGCTGGGCGTTAGGCGCCCCGACTTGCTGCCTGACCCCGAATGCACGAGCGTCGTAGTGGAGCCCAAAGAAGAACCTTCGGACCCACTCGAGGGCGCAGCCTGCGACGGCAAATGACCCTGCGGCGGGCGGGTCGGCGCTTGAATTCGCGGCAGGGTCCGGGTACCCCCGCGTTGCACCGGCACCTCGAGCACGTCGGCGCCGCTACCCACAAACGCCTCTGTTACGGTGTTTTCAGCTTCGCCCGAGGCTAAGATCAGATCTAGTTCGAGTACATCGGGCGACGAAAGCTCACCGGTGGGCAGGTAGGTTATCACCTCCCCCAGTTGGCGCGCTCGATCCTTGAGCACTTCGATCTCGGTGTCGATGGTCGAAAGCAAAAAAGCGACGCGTATGCGGTAGAGTCCGAGCCCCGCGGCGAGATTGGCTCGCAAACGGTGTTCTTCATACTCGGTGAGGACCGACCAAATGGCTGGGTCCACTCCGTAATCGGTAACGTCCACTCGTCCGCCGCGGCCGAGCATGCCATCGATTCCAGCGACCAGCGCCGCGAGAGCCGTCTCGTTTTCTGGGCTAATTTCTCCGCTGCGAGAGCCCGCGAGCAGGCCGTGCATCAGGTCGACTGCGGCAAACAGCACGTCGAGTAGCTCGGCACTCAGCGGCGTTCTACCGAGACGCACCTCACCCAAAAGATCCTCGAGTCGATGGGTGAGCTGGCCAAGCTCCCCCATCGAGAATAGCCCCGACAGGCCCTTCAAGGTGTGGACTGCTCGAAAAGCCTCGTTCACCGACTCGGGCTCGACGCGACCCTTCTTGTACGCTGCGTCGATCCCGAGCAGGTTCCGCGAGAATGTCTCGACGATGTCCTGCGCCTCGACCAGAAAATCTTCGGTTCCCCGATCGCCGCTCTCAGCCAAACGCCGCCTCTCTATCTGAAGGATACCCCGGAAAGGCTCGCTCTGGAAATTCCGACCCATACGGGCAAGAAGTTGCGGTAGGAAGCGGCCGTGCCCGGACGACTCCGGCCCAGGACCGGCTGGCCTGAGGCCGGGCAGACCCCAACCGAATATCGACGGGAATTCTCAGTGCCAACGCTGCAGCGAAATTCGAGCCCGCGGATCCTCATCCTGGGGGCGGGCAGTTCGGGACTCGCGGGCCAAAGGGCCCTCCAAAAGCGGGGCATCCATGCCGACGTCGTCGAGATGGGAAGTCGCGTGGGCGGGCTTTGGGTCTTCGAGAACGACAACCAAAGGAGCGCCGCTTACGCCTCGCTCACCATCGACACGTCACACCCCCGGAGCGCCTTTTCGGAATTCCCCTACCCAGAAGGGACTCCAGACTACCCGAGCCACCGCCAAGTGGCAGAGTACTTCCAGGCCTATGCAACGCACTTTGAGCTCGAGCGGTTCATACGCTTTCGCTCAGAGGTCGTCCAAGTGAAGCCTGTCCAAGGAGATAGCCCCGTGCTGCGCGTCATGGTGCGCGACCTTTCCTCGGGTCAAATCACGGAGTCACTCTACGACGCTGTGATCGTGGCCAACGGGCATCATTTTGCCCCCTCTCTTCCGCCCGGGCACCCACTGCCCACTTTTTCGGGAGAAGCCTTTCATAGCCACAGCTATCGCAATCCCAAGGCTCCGATCGACTGCCGCGGTAAGCGCGTTTGCGTAGTTGGGATTGGCAACAGCGCCGTCGATATCGCGAGCGAACTCACCGAACACGCGAGTGAGGTCACGTTGTCTGTACGGCGAGGCGCCTGGGTGCTGCCCAAGTATCTATTTGGTAAACCTCTCGACCAAGGGGGAGCGATCTCCCCGTGGCTCCCCGCATGGCTACGTCGCCGCCTCAGCACGTTCGCCATTCGTTGGCTCGTCGGCAACATGAAGGACTTTGGCCTACCTAAGCCCGATCACCGCGTGGGCGAAGCGCACCCAACGGTATCAGACAAGCTCTTGCCCTTGCTCCGAGCTGGAAAAATTCGCGTTCGAGGGCCTATTGAGGCTGCGGAGGGGCGGAAGGTCTCCTTTGGGCCCTTGCCGGGCCTTTCGGATTCGGCCGAGCCTTTGCTAGAGGATGTGATCGTCTATTGCACGGGCTACCGCATCGCCTTCCCTTTCTTTGCAGATGATTTCATTAGCGCGCATGGCAATCGACTGCCTCTCTTCGGCCGCGTCTTTCATCCCGATGCACCTCGTGTATTTTTTCTTGGCTTGGCGCAGACCCTCGGTGCAATCTTCCCCACGGTCGAAAGGCAAGCCAACTGGCTCGCTGAGTACCTCAGTGGAACTTACAATCTGCCCGAATCAGAGCTAATGCGCCGCGCCATCGAAACGGACGAAGCTGCGAGAGGTGCGCGCTACGTTCGCTCGCCTCGGCACACCATGCAGCTCGATCCCGAGGCCTTCTCCTCGTTCCTCAGGCGCGAGCTAGAAGCAGGTCGCAAGCGAGCCCAAGCGGGAGTCGGTGTCCCATTTGGTAAGAGCGACCGGACGCCACCTTCAGCGCAAACCAACCCCGAGCCAAGCTCTCGGCTCGGCTGACTCGATTACCTTCATGAATTCGTTGACCCTTCCGACCATCGTTGCCCTCGCGCTCAACCTGGGTGCGCTCGTCGAGTCGCGTTTAGCCGTTTTTGCCCTTCTCGCCGCGGTCATAGCGCTCGCCGCGCGTAAGGATCGCCTGAGCGCCCGGTGGCGAAAGGTGAACACTTGGGCCGCGACCTTCGCGCTGCTCATGAGCTTCATATCGCTCTCATTGTTTATCCTTTATGAGGCGCTCCCCGGCATCATCGAGGCGCGCGCCCGCGACGCCGAACAACGCGCTGTATCTCGGTTGCGAGAGTTCTTGTTCGCCGAAGACGCGCTTCGAAAGGGCGCGGCCATCGACCCCGATCACGACGGGATTGGCAGTGCGGCCTTCCTGAGCGAGCTCACCGGGGCTCAACTCGCACGCGGCAAGCGGCGCCTCGTTCACACTCCGCTCGAGGTGCGCCTCACACCTCGAACTTTGACACCTGTGGGCCCGGCTCTCGAGGAAGGCGAGTATCTGTTCTTCCTCTGCTTGCCAAAGAGCGACGGCGGCTACACCGCTAACCCGGGCGACGAGGTCGACGACGAACGCGCCGAGAGGAATTGGTTCGGCTTCGCCTGGCCCAAGAGCGGCGGCACGCCGCATGCTCTTTTTGCCATCGACCAAGATGAACGAATCCTCAGAGCTCGCGTCGAAGCCCCGAAGGCCAAGCAGTGGGCGGGACGCGAGTTCCCCCCGCCGTGCGATCCGCGGCTCCTCCAGGATTCGAGCCTGTTTGCACCGTGGCGTGGCAAAACAGCGCGACCGAGGCTGCCCTTTCTTACCCCTGAAGACCGCTAGTCGCAGCGATTTTCTCAGCGATTGCCGCTCCCTTCCTGGCGGAGCTCGATTGCGTTTCAAATCTCTCCTCGCATCGCCCCCAAATCGATCTAGCCTGGGGGTGATGAAGCAAGAGCTCATGGGCCCAGAGCCTGATCGGGCCGGGGCCCTCGAGGCGGAAGGCGACTTGCCTCCCATCGTCGCTCGCATGGTGGTGGAGATTCGCTCGGATGGGCGCCGTACCATCGCACGCGGCGCTATCGAGGATCGAATACTAGGCGAAACGGTTCAGCTTCGGTTGGACGGCGCCACGCCTCTCTCGTTGGCTCGTGAGCTCGCGACAAGCCTGCTCAAAACGCCGGTCTTCGCCAAAAAAGCCATCTCGGCGCTGCTTGCGGGCCGCCTACGCCAACGCTAGAGCCCGCTCGCCCATGGATCTGTCCCATATCAGCGCCGAAAACCGCGACATTGCTCCGGCTCGCGAGGGCGAGTTTCAGCCGCTCCGCATCGGCCCGCTCGAAGTTTGGCCTCCCGTTGTGTTGGCCCCGATGGCTGGCGTAACCAACTACCCATTCCGCGCGGTGTGTCGGCAGTTTGGGGCTGGCCTATATGTGAGTGAAATGATAACCGCTCGCCCGCTCGCGCTCGGCAACGAGAAGACCCTGCGCCTGGCCGACTTCGGCCCAGATGAATCGCCACGCAGTCTGCAACTCTACGGAGTGGACCCCGTCTATGTCGGACGAGCCGCGGAGCGCCTGGTTGCGGAAGGTCGCGTCGACCACATCGACATGAATTTCGGCTGTCCGGTGCGCAAAGTGACGCGAAAAGGTGGCGGGGCGGCTATTCCGCTGAAAAGAAAGCTGTTGGCCTCGATTGTGCGCGCGGCGGTGCGTGCTGCTGAGCCCGCCAAGGTGCCCGTCACGATCAAGTTTCGTCTCGGCGTCGATGATGAACTCATCACATTCCAGGACACGGGTCGAATAGCCGAGGCCGAAGGTTGCGCCGCGGTAGGGTTGCATGCTCGAACCGCCGCCGACCTCTATGACGGTCAGGCTCGTTGGGACGCTATCAGCGAGCTCAAACGCATCGTCTCCATCCCGGTGCTAGGCAATGGCGACATCTGGGAAGCCGCTGACGCCCTGCGCATGATGCGCTTGACCGGATGTGACGGAGTGATCGTGGGGCGAGGCTGCCTCGGTCGTCCGTGGCTCTTCCGCGAGTTAGCCGAGATGTTTCAAGGGAAATATCCGGCTGCCCCCCCTAACCTGGGCCAGGTACTCGCCATCATGTTGGACCACGCCGAGCGGCTCTCCGCATGGACCGGGGAGCCCCAGGCTTTGCGTGCGTTTCGCCGCCAAGCCACTTGGTATACCAAAGGATTTCGCGGCAGTGCCGTGGCCCGCGCCCGCTTCATGGAGATGAGAAGCCTCCACGAAATGCGCGAGATTATAGCTACATTGGATCCACACGAGTCATTTCCAATGTCAGCGTTGCGCGTGCCGCGCGGAAAATCGAGCGGAACCCAGAAGGTCTCTCTCCCCGAAGGCTATCTTTGTGATCTCGACGACGAGACGCCGCCGGAGGATGATGGAACCGTCGATGGGGGATAGGCCGCCGTCGCCCACGCTGAGCCCGTGCCTCGACCAGGTTTTCCTTCGACCGACGACCCCGTTCGATTCGCCAATTCCAAGTTGGCCGAGTCGAGTCTGCGTGAGCCGAAGCTGAGTGAATCGCGTCTCGCTGACTCGGAAGTCGTTGCTTCAAGTCTCTCGGAGCCGAGCACCTTTCAAGATTCGCGTTCGGGGGAGCTCAGCCCGGCCGAAATGAGCTTAGCTCCCACCACCCACACGCTCGATGAAGGGCCAAGCTCTCGCCGCTTTTCGCAAGCTGGCCTCCGGCGCAGTCGACCCGAATCAACGTCGCGCTTCACGACCTGGGGCTCGGCGAGCGCGGTCATCGGAGTGCCAGCCGTGCTCATGCTGAGCGCTACTCTGCTCATCCCGTCCGAAAGTCTCGAAGTGAGCGTCGAAGGCGCCCCAACTCCGCGTTCTTTGACGGCTCCGGAGTTTGAGTCAGCCGCCTTCGACGGCGCGGCCAACTCGAATTCCGAGACCGATCCATCCGGTTCCGCGAAAGCGATGCCGACGCGCACTCGTCCCCGAGCCGACGCCGAGGCTAACGTCCGCTCTGGCCGGCGGGGTTTCTCGCCCGTTCGAGAACGACCCGAGGAACAAGTTCGGGCCGAACAACCTGCTCCAGCCCCGCCTCCTGCTCCCGCTCAGAAAGCACTCACAGGTTCGATGCCGTCGCCGTTCGTGCTCAAGGCGATGCCACCAGCCACAGCGCCCGCTCGCCCAGTCGCCGAGGCTCCCCCTAGCCCCGCCGAAGCCCCCGCCCACGAAGCAGAGGATCCAGGGCCAACCAACGATCCGAGCTCAACGCCCCAAAACGCTGAAGCGACCGAAAGCCCCGACTCAAGCGAAGGCGAAAGGCCCATTGAGGCGCAGGAATAGCCTCAGAATCCGCCCCGAAAACGCTCCAGCCGCCGACGGTCCTGTTTGGTTGGCCTACCTGTGCCATGCGGACGAGCAAAGGCGATTTCGTCTTTGGGAGGAGGAGGTGGTGATTCGTCCGCATAGAGCAACTTCGCCGGCACGGGGCCTTGCCGCTTCTCTTCGAGTTTCACAACGACCAGGATGGTCTCGCCGCGCGGAGCCAAAGCGCGAATACGATCGCCGATTCGCACAAGGGCGCTGGGCTTCACCGACTTACCGTTGATATGGACGTGACCACCGTCGCATGCTTGTTGCGAGAGCTCCCGCGACTTGAAGATACGCGCAGCTACAAGCCAGCGGTCGATGCGGACCGACAGAAGCGGTTCTTTTTCTGGCATCAAGCATACCCCTGGGCAAAAATTCCCGACTTGGAAACGCCGTTTTCAAGCAGAAGCTCTACTACTTCGCTCACCATAGCTGATTGCCCGCATACTACGGCGTCGACCAATTCAGGCACAATCTCTGCCGAGCGCAAGGCCCGCAAAGCCTCCACTTGCACACGTCCTCCGAGGCTCCCCTCCGCGGCGCCCGCTTGAGAGAGTACCGGCCGATAGTCAAGCTCAGCTTGGCCCCGAAATTCGTCGTCGAAGAGTAAATCGGCCCGCGTGCGCTGACCAACGATGACGATCACCTGTCGACCCAGCCAGTACTTTGAACGAAGTGCTGAACGAAGCGGAGCAACCCCGGTACCCGTCGCCACTAAAAGCACCAGCTTCGATTCCGCACGCTTCGTGATCATAGGACCCAACGGGCCCTCGAGACCGACCTCCTCGCCCTCGGCCAAACCGCGCGCGAAGCTGGCCGTCCGATTCATGCACAGCTCAAAACGGCCCTGCACGTCGGGGTGAGACTCTGAAGCGCAAGAAAAATAGTGTCGCTCCGATGCCCTTCCCGGCCCACTGTTCTCAGTGTGTCCATCCGGACGGCGAGTGAGCGCGACGTATTGCCCCGGCTCAAAAAGGAAAGAACTCGGCCCTTGGAGTCGCACCAGGTGAGTTCGCTCCGAGAGCGGTTCAATCGCCGACACCATCGCGCGCTCTCGTGCTGGCTGTTTTTGACCAGTCATTGAAACCATGCTTATCCCAAGCCTTACCTCGAGGCGCCAGTCGAATGAACTATCTAGCTCATGCCTACCTCGCGCGGCTCGAAAATGCGGCGCCCGAGTTCGCGCTCGGCGCAATGCTCCCAGACTTAGCAAACCTGGTGGGTGTTCGCTTGCCTCCGCTGGTGGGCGTACTCAGCGAAGGCATTCGATTCCACCACCGCTCCGATGCCGTCTTCCATAGCTCGCGGGAGTTTCAAACGGAGCAAGTCGAGCTCGTTTCGTGCTTCACGACCAGCGGCCTTCGTCGCGGGCCAGCTCGCGCGCTAGCCCACCTCGGGCTCGAGTTTCTCTTTGACGCGGCGCTCGCGAACCGGGCCGATGGCTATGCGGATGCCATCTCAGTCGGAGCGATACGTAGCGATTTGTGGGTCGAGTTGCCGTTCGAGATGAGGCAAAAGTTCATGAGCCTGTGCGGCTACTTGGAACTGCGCGGGCTCTCTAACTTTGAGGCGGATCCCGAGCGCTTCATTATGAGGCTAGGCCGAACGTTAGAAGGCAGGCAGCGGCTTGCCCCCACTGCCAATGAACTATCTTTGGCAGTTTCAGAACTTATGACCCGAGCTCCCAGGTGGAATTCCTTCGCGCCCCTGTTCGCAGATGCCCTTCATTCACGGCTCAAGGCCGAAAATTGGCAAGGAGACCAAAATCATCCATCCTAGGCGTCGCCATGACCCAGACCCCAACCCGAGACCAACTCATGCTCTCCTCATTGCGTCGTGACTCGCAGCGTTTTTTCATCGCTTCGAGTCGATGGTCTGGGCTGAGCTCTAGACTGCTACGACGCTCCTGGGCTCCGGCGCTCTTGCTTTTCGCGCTATGCTTCTTCGCCAATATCGGGCAAGCGAACGCCACCAACCTGATTCGCCGCCCCGGGGCTCACAATCACTACTATCTAGAGATTGAGCCGCACCTCAACCTGTATGGGTACGGACGCAATCGCATCGACGTCGGGCCCGGCGTTCGTTTCTCGATCCCGTTCATGCACAACGGACCCATCGACAGCATCAACAACAACCTGGCCATCACGTTCGGCATCGACACCTATTTCCCATCCGGCAGCTTCGGCGTGACCTTCCCGGTCGCGGCCCAATGGAATTTCTATTTTACCGAAATCATAAGCGTGCTCGGTGAGGTGGGTTTCGTATTGAACGCGGGCAACTTTGCCCCGACCTTCAATGTCTTCGAGCCCTACATCCAGGGTGGTGGCCGGTTCCAATTCAACAAGGTCGGAGTGCTCGTACGCATCGGTTATCCGAGTTTCTCGGTTGGTGCGAACTTCCAGTTTTGATAGGCAACACCGTGACCTCGCCCCACCCCGAAACCCTCAACATTGCCAACACTGTCTATCGCGATCTGACGCGGCAGATCTTGTCAGGCGCGCTTGCGGCAGGCTCCCGTCTACCCGGGGAACGCGAACTCGCACTTCACTACAAGACGAACCGCAACACCCTGCGCGAAGCCGTGCGTCGTCTCGAGCAGACACGCCTCGTCACCGTCCGCCATGGGCAAGGTGTGACAGTCAGCGATTTTCGTCGAACGGGCACGATGGAACTACTCTCACCGCTGCTCGAGAGCACGTCTGACTTCGCTGAACTGGCCATGATCGTGAGGGACCTCCTGCCGGCACGGCTTTTGGTGATCGAGTTCGCGGCCCGTCTCGCTGTGGAGCGCGCCGATCGCGGAGATATCGAACGACTGCGAGATATCACCGATTTGCTTGTTTCAGCGGCAGAACTCAAGGATACCAATATCATCGCCAAGGGCTTTCAGCGCTGGCTCGAAGCGCTGATCGATTCGGCGCACTCGGTGGCGATTCGTTGGGTCGCTAACCCTTTCCTCGAGTCCTATCGTGAGGTGCTAGAGCGCTTTCCTGCCCTTTGGGTACTCGACTCGAACTTCGCCGATCACTTGCGGCAGTTTCATGCGGCCTTCGAGGCGGGCAACGTCGACGTTGCGCTCTCGATACTCCGTACCTACTACGAGCGCGTAGATGGCGTCGTCAAGCAAAGCTTCGATCGCATCGCTCACGCCATACCGAGCGGAACCAACTCTGCACGTTCGGCACCGAGAACCCCTTAGGTGTCGGAGCTGCTTGTTGTCGGCATGGGTCAGCTAGGCCGAGAATTGGCCGAACTCGCCCAAAGCGATCCGTTTCGGTTCCAGGTAATTGGCGCCGCCCGTAGCCCAAATCCCGCGTCGGTCTACGCAGATGTCACCGAGCTCGCCACCCTTCGCTCCCTTCAAGCCACTTACCCGGCTCCGGCCGCTATTGTGTATGCCGTTTCTCCGCGGGGCCAAAACTACGAAGACATCTACGAGAAGGGCCTTCACAATGTACTCACTACTTGGCCCACTTCCCGCCTCGTGTTGGTCTCGAGCACAGCCGTCTATGGCGAGTCCGCTCAACTTGAACTAGACGACTTTTCGGCTATCGAGCCCAGAAGCGCCTCGGAGTGCGCTCTTCGTGCGGGCGAACAGTTAACGCTCCGCGAAAGCGGCAAGAACCTCGTGGTCCGAGCCAGCGGCATCTACGGCCCGATGCGAACGTCCCTTGCCACGCGTCTTCTGACGAGTGATCTGACTCCCGAGGAAGCAAGCCGAATTACCAATCGCATCCACCAGCAGGATCTGGCACGAGCGATCTTAAGCCTGCTTTCCACAGAGGGGACGAGTGGGGTCTACCTGGCCTCTGATCTCGGGCCGGCTTCGCTGGGCCAAATTCAAGCCTTTTTGCGTGAGCACCCCGTCAGTCACGAATTTTTGGTCCGAAGTGCGGCACGGAGAGCGCCCGCAGACGAAAGTCTTCCTAAAACAGCGATCGGTGAGCGCCCCAGAACCCGACGTGTACACTCGCGGGCCCTCTTGCCCACCAGGCTCCAGGCGCTCGGATTTCGCTACAACTATCCCACCTATCGTCAAGGCTACGACGCGATTCTACGCGGGTTCGCCTAGCACCGCGCACAGCGCACCGCCGAGAAGCAACACAGTGCAGTGCCGCGCAGCGAATTCAGCTTAGGCGCGCGGCGTGGCTGAGAGGGCTCTCCGCACAGCCTCCACGACGCGCGGGATCTCGTCCAAGGAGTTCGAAAAGTGAGGCGCGAAACGCAGCAGCCCATCAGGACTGCTGGCCATCACCCCGCGGGCCCGAAGTTCGCGGAGCAGAACCGAGAGCTCTATCCCCTCGGGCAAATCGAAAGAAAGCAAACCCGAGCGACCCGACCCAGCGCGAGTCCTCATCGAAGTCAAACCCAAAGCCAAGAGCTCCGGCTCGAGCTGATCATGATAGCTCTGAATATGCTGAAAAATGGCGCCGGGCTGAAGAGCCAGGCAGATCGAGAGCCCAGCCTCGAGTGCCGCAAAACCAGCGACATTGGGGGTGCTCCCCTCGAAGGCCAGCGCCGAACTGCGACAGGGCAGCGTGTAGCTGAGCTTGCCTTTGCCCTGAAACAAGAAGTCTTCGCCCCCCTCTAGGCTCGTCCATCCCAGAGTGATGGGTTTCAGAGTTTGGTAGAAGCTACGTTTGATATAGAGCGCCCCCGCACCCTCGATGCCAAGGAGCCATTTGTGAGCCCCGACGGTCGCAGCGTCAACGTCGAGCTCCGTCAGATTGAGCGGCATAGCGCCGGCCGCTTGAATCGCATCGACGAGCACGAAAGCGCCAAACCTTCGAGCGAGCTCGGTGATGGCTCGGAGCGGCATGGCGTAGCCGGTCTGAAATTGAACGGCAGATACGGCGATGAAGCGCGCTCCAGCGCGAAGCCGCTGTTCGAGACCCTCCAAAACTTGAGCGTCAACGTCGGCGGCCCGTGGATCGGGCCTAGACAAGAAGTGCACTTTCGCCCCCTTCTGCTCAGCGACCAGCCGAAAAGAACTGACGTTGGCCGGGAATTCGCCGTCGAAGGTGATGATTTCGTCTGCCTCCTGGAGTGGCAACGCGAGGGCCAAGTCGCGAATGCCGTAGCTCGTGCCAGCCGTCAGAGCGACATCCTCGGCGGGTATGTTCCATAAGGTCGAGAAGAGGGCTCGAAGCCGGGCCCGCTGCGCGCTCCAAGGCAAGAACGCGAGTGCCCCACCGCGCGCCGTGTCAGAAAGGAGCTGCTCGATGTGAGTCTTCGCTGCGAGGTTCAGGGGCGAGATGGCGGCGTGGGCTAGATAGGCGTCGAACTCAAGCTCAGGGTAGAGGGCGCGACTCCCGAGGCGCGGCGCTGGGATGGCCGGGTAAGCCAAGGGTTCAAGCGGACAGGTGAGAGTTGGGGTCCGCTCCGGCAGGGCCATGGCCTGTCTTACGCCAACTCGAAACGCCTCGAAACGTGCAAGCTCAAGGAAGCTTCGCCTGGCGCCCGCTGGCGCCCGAGAGGCGAGGCCACCCCGTTGAAGCGGATTGGGCGAGAAAATCACAGCTCTCGGCCTTGGCACAAACTTCGCTCTGGTCTCTCGACATGAACGTGGCTTCGCTCACTCCCCCGCCCTTACTCGGGCTCGGCGTGGTGCATTCTGGGTGCCTGGTTGGCCTCGATCTCAAACCCGTAACAGTCGAGGTTATGTCACGCCGCGGGCCCGCTCAATTTCAGATGGCCGGCCTAGCCGAGGCGGCCGTTCGCGAAGCGCGGGTTCGGGTCGGTAGCGCGCTCGCAGGTCTCGGCATCACTCTCGACGAATTCGCGCTGACCGTGAGCCTGGCCCCGGCCGACCTCAGGAAATCGGGTTCGGGGCTCGACCTAGCCATCGCCCTCGCCGTCTTGATCGCCGTAGGCCGGCTCGAACCCTCTTTTGGGCCCCAGGCGATCGTGCTCGGAGAGCTCTCGCTGGACGGTTCTGTGAGAGGCATCCCAGGCGTGATGCCGATGCTGGTCGGCGCGCGGAGCTTGGGCTTTCAAAAGGCGTTGGTTCCGGCTCCCAGTGCGCGAGAAGCGTCCTTTGTCGAGGGGCTCGAGGTGCGAGCCATCGCCAACCTAGCTTCGCTTGTCGACTTTTTAACAGGAAAAAGGGAGCTGCCCCTGGTGGCGCGGCAGGCTCTACCCCCGGTTAGGCAACTCTTTTCTCGGAATATTGACGATGTTTCGGGTCAATCCAGCGCCAAGCGTGCGCTCGAAGTCGCGGCAGCAGGCACTCACAATCTACTCTTCACGGGTCCTCCCGGCGCAGGCAAGAGCATGCTGGCTCGGACGCTGCCAAGCCTCCTTCCCCCACTCAGCGAGTCCGACGCGCTCGTCACGACCTCCGTTCACAGCGTCTCTGGTTTAGTAGATCCGGCTCTGGGCGTGATCGTCGAGCCCCCGTTTCGAGCTCCTCACCATACAGTTAGCGATGCGGGCTTGGTGGGAGGCGGCCCCGTCGTGCGTCCTGGTGAGGTCTCCTTGGCCCACAATGGAGTTCTATTTCTAGACGAGCTACCTGAATTTAGACGGGGCGCTCTAGAGGCCTTGCGTCAACCGCTCGAAGACGGGTTCGTGGTGATCGCCCGTGCGCGCTCTCGAGTCACCTTCCCAGCGCGACCTTTGCTCGTGGCCGCCATGAACCCGTGCCCCTGCGGAAACTATGGGAATCCTCAGCGAGCTTGCCGCTGCGCCCCGCTCGAACGAACCCGCTACTGGTCGCGCCTCTCTGGTCCCCTGCTCGATCGTATCGACCTCAAGATCAAAGTACCCCCGGTCGAGACGGCCGAACTATTGCAGAAGCGAGAGCGACTCTCGCCAGACCGAACGAGTAGTCCAACGGCCAGAATCGCGCGCGCTAGGCTGATTCAAGAAGACCGCTACCACCGTGGGGAAACTCGACATGCTCACAACGGCGAGCTCGACGGACAAGACCTAGAGCGCGTCGCTCATCTCGGCCCGCGAGGGCTCGCTCTCATCCGACGAGCCATCGAACAACTGGGACTCAGTGCCCGAGGTTACGTTCGCACTCTTCGAGTTGCTCGCACCTTGGCGGACCTCGAAGCCGTGGAGTGCGTGAGCGAAGCGCATTTAGCTGAGGCCATCAACTATCGCTCGAACGACGCCATGACCGGGGCCAGCGTAGAACTCCGCGCAGCAGAAGGAGCCTCCTAAGCGCATTGCTTTTTCATTTTCCAGATGGGGTCGTTGCCCCAGATGGGCCGACCGAACCTCGAAAGAAAACCATGAAGAAATCAAACAAAGATATCGTATCCACCAGAAGTCCAGAGCTCGAAAAACTACTCGGAGATATGCAGGGCCGTTTCGGTCAAGGCAGCATCATGGCGCTCGGTGACGCGCCGCCCGAGCGTGTAGAGACGACCGGTACCGGCTCGATCGGTCTGGATCGGGCCCTCGGCACAGGCGGTTACCCACGCGGGCGCATCGTCGAAATCTTTGGACCAGAATCGAGCGGAAAGACGACTCTAACACTGCACGCCATCGCCGAGGTGCAAGCCCGAGGTGGAGTGTGCGCGTTCATCGATGCCGAGCACGCCTTCGATCCTCGCTACGCCGAAAGTCTCGGGGTCAACTTGAAGCAGCTCCTCGTCGCCCAACCCGACTGCGGTGAGCAAGGCCTCGATATCGCGGGCGCCTTGGTCGAATCTGGGACGATCGACCTCGTTGTGATCGACTCTGTGGCGGCGCTCGTCCCCAAGGCCGAAATCGAAGGCGAAATCGGCGACCAACATATGGGGCTCCACGCCCGACTCATGGGTCGCGGGGTGCGTCGCATCACCGCAGACGCCAGCCGTACCAAGACCACTGTGCTCTTCATCAATCAGCTCCGGCAAAAAATTGGTGTCGTCTTCGGCAATCCCGAGACAACCACCGGTGGGCAAGCCTTGCGCTTTTTCGCCAGCATTCGACTCGACGTTCGCCGCATCGGTAAGGCAACCGCTGGCGACGCCGTGGTCGGCAATCGCACCCGCGTCAAAGTGATCAAGAACAAACTGGCCCCTCCTTTTCAAGAGGCCGAATTCGACATTCGCTGGGGAACGGGCATCGACCGCATGAGCGAGCTTCTTGAGCTCGGAACCGACGCCGGACTCGTGCAGAAATCGGGTTCGTATCTTTCCTTGGACGGAGAAAACATGGGCCAAGGCCGAGAAAAGGCGCGCGAGTACTTAACGAAGAACCCAGCCGTCCTCGAGAAGCTCAGTCGCGCCGTTCAGGGTCACGAGGCCGCCCCTCCGCCCCCCGCACGGGGAGACCACGAGGCCGCGGCGTAACATTTCGTCGAAATCCGCCCCGCGTCGCAACGGCCCCCTTCAGCCGCGAGCTGTCTCGGCCGACCCCCCGCTCACCATGTTCCCCACGGGCATGGGCGACGGTGTTCGGTCGAAACACGAGGCTCCTCGTGACCCTGGGGGCCGCCCGGCTCAGTCGGGCCGCAGGCCCGGTCCGATTCGAACCCTGAAAATTTGGCCGGTTTCAAAATCTGGCTATGGTCAGCGAGTGTTTAGAACGCTCTTTGGACGTCGCCGCCTGAGTGGGGTGTCTTGGCCACACATCTCGCCTCGCAGCTCGGTCGTTCAATCTGCCGCTCACTCCGTGGCCCCGTCAGCGCGTCCCCCTTCCGGGGACTTGCTCGCTCGCAAAGCAGGTTCTACCCGGCGGACGCGACTTGGGGCCGGCGCCCTTCTCATGACGCTTGGGCTCGTGTTGTGTCCCGTCCAAGCGCAGGCTTTCAATAAGTACCTCGTGATCCCTGAGGAGAGCGAAGCCAAACAGAGTCGAGCCTTCCATTACGCGAACCTGAGCAACGCCGAAGTCATCTCGGCCCTTGAAGAGCGCAAAATCCCCTTTCAGCGCGTGGATGACGTGCCCGGAGTCAGGCTGCCAATCCGGCTCACGGGCAGGCTCCACGGAGTCTGGATCCACTCGGTCCTTCCTCCCGAAGAACGCGCCACCACTCCGTTCGAGATCCTGGACGGACGCTTGGCCCTAGCGCTCGACGACCTGTCAGCCATCCTCGAGGCGCACGGCTTTGACGAGGTGGTTCACTTCACGATGTACCGCCCTCCTCATCTCGGACCGGCGCGGCCAGGCGAATACCAGCATCGTCATCCGGGTGGCATGGCCATCGATTTTGGAGCCGCTCGCAAGACGACGGGACAATGGCTAGCCGTGGGGCCCCATTGGCCAGCAGAGATCGGCGCAAAAACCTGTGGTCCCGGCGGGCGCGAGCTCCGTGGACGCAAGGGGCGCGAGCTTTTGAGCGTCGCCTGTGAGGCATCAGACCTGCGTATCTTCCACTATATGCTGACGCCGCATTTCAATGAGCCGCACGCGGACCACCTTCACCTCGAAATCAAGGTCGGAGTGAAATGGTTCCTGGTGAACTGATCCCGGGCCACGCTAAGAGTCGTCCTCGGAACCCATAGTTGCTGGGTCCTCGAGTGACGCAAGAAAAGGACCGCCATGGAGGTCGGAAAGCTCATCGCGCCAGAACTCAGGGAACTCTTGGCGGAAGCTCCCGCGGAAGTTCTCGACCTTGTCCCTGAGTTTCATCCCCAAGACGTAGCTGACGCTCTCGTCGGTCTCGACGACACAATCGCTGCGCGTGCGCTCAAGATCATGCCGCTGGAGTACAGCGCAGAGGTCTTTGAGCGACTCGATGAAGAGCGACAGATCTCGCTAGCACGCGAACTTGGCGTCGACTCCACCGTCCGCATCGTAAGCGAGATGAATGCGGACGACGTGGTCGGCTTCTTCCGCCTCTTGCCCGAAGCAACGGTCGACAAGCTGCTGCTCCGCCTCGAAAAGGTCGACCCGGCCGTTGCAGCAGACGTCCAAGAGCTGACTCGATTCGGTGAATATACCGCGGGCGGCATGATGACGAATGAGTTCGTCGACGTGCCGGAGTCCGCCACCGTGGACGAAACCCTCAGCACCTTGCGCGCCAACGCCGCCTTGGGCGTTGAAGTTCTCGACGTGGTGTTCGTGGTCACGCAGGACGACCTAGTGAGCGGCTACATTCCGCTACGAAAACTGCTGATGAGCCAAAGCGGCACGCAAGTGGTCGACATCATGCAGAGAGACCTCATCAGCGTCCCGCCCGACATGGATCGGGAAGAGGTGGCCCGCACGCTCTCACGCTATGATTTGAATGCCCTGCCCGTAGTGGACGCAACGGGAAAGATGCTGGGCCTCATTACCGCCGATGACGCGATCGACGTCGTTGAAGAGGAGGCCGAAGAAGACGCCCAACGCATGGGCGCCATCGCGCCCATCGACGAGTCGTATTTCGACGTCAAGTTCTGGACCTACTTCAAGAAGCGCGCTCCTTGGCTGATGGTGCTCTTCGTCGGTGGTTTTTTTACTACTTCGACGATGGAAGCTTTTAGCCCGGTGCTGCAAGCAATGACGCAACTTGCGTTTTACATTCCCATCTTGATCAGCGCTGGGGGCAACTCTGGTTCGCAGTCGGCCACCATGATCATTCGGGGGCTGGCCATGGGCGACATTCACAGTAGCGACGTCTGGCGGGTGCTTCGTCGAGAGCTCGCCCAAGGTATCCTACTCGGTTTGGGGCTCGGCTGCGTCGGCCTTGCACGGGCTTGGTTTGGCGGAGACGGCGCGGAACTCGCGATTCTCGTCGGTATTACGATCGTCGCGATCGTCACGGTTGGTTGCGTGGCTGGCGCTATGTTACCGCTATTCCTGCATCGCCTCGGGGTAGACCCTGCCACGAGCTCGACGCCGTTTATCGCGACCTTGGTCGACGTCCTCGGTATCGTCGTCTACCTCGGCCTGGCACGTTTGACCTTGGAGGGGCTCTCGCAGATCCCAATTAGATAAGCGCCGCCTACCGAGCTCGCTCGCACCCTCTAGCAGGCAGACCGAGCCATGTTAGAGTGCAATTTAAGTAGAAGTTTTTGAGACGAGTCCCAGGATGAGCCCACTTGAGCACGCTTTCTTTGCCTCCGGGTTGATGCTTCCTGAGGAGCTCGACGAGGCCCTTGCGCGCCAGCTCATCTTTGGTGGCGACATCTCGACCAGCGTGCTCGAGGTGACACGACTCAGCGAAGAGCAGGTGGCGAGGGTCGTCTCCGATGCGCTTGGTCGTGAGTTCGCGCCGCCGCCGTGGCAAATTCATAAGGCCCACACACGGGCGGTGCGTGTGCGGGGTGTGCCTGCGTTGGTGATTCGCGCAACCGGCGACGGCGGGCGATCCTGGGCGCTCGTCAGCACAGGAGAGCTCTCGCCGGATCAGCTCGAACTCGCCAAAGCCGTGCTGAAGACCGACGCGCCTCAGCTCTTAACGCTGGAGCTGCGAGCTCGCGAAGCGGAGTACCAACTCGGAACTCAAGCGGAAGACGAACGCTTCCTGCGCCTGACCGCGCGCTTCGGACGCTTTCGCCACGAACTCGTTTCCTCTGAGAGTTTGCCTGAACCCCTGCTGCCGCTGCGCACAGAATTCGTCGGCACAGCGCAGGATGACTTGGAGAACACCGCCCCTCCTCCGATGGACTACGAGGACCTAGCTGCGCGCGCCGCCGTCGACGCTACCCCCTCCAGTCGCCTCAAGGCCCCCACGACAGCCTCCGAATCACCTGAGAGCTTGCCCATTGAACAGGCGCGCTCCAAAGACGAACTGATCCTGGCCGCCCTCAACTTGCTGAATGACTCTTTTCGTTTTGCGGCCTGTTTCGCCGTACAAAAGGGAGAGGCTCGGGGCATCCTCGCGCGCGCTCGAAATGAGCAGTCGAAGTCCATCGATCATATCGGCATCCCCCTCGATTTTCCCAGTGTCTTCCAAAAGTCCCTAGAAGGAGACGCCACCACCGTGGCTCGCCCGAAGGCGTCTGGGCTCGAAGGTGGCGTCCTAGAAGACCTCAATCGCTCTCCGGGGACCGAAGTCCTCCTCCTTCCCGTACGCGTCAGAAAACGCCCCGTCCTCTTGCTTTGGGTCGACGACGGTCGCGGCGCGGAGCCAAGCCTCGAGCTCGGCAAAGCTAATACGGCCAGAACCCTCGTTGCTCGCGCGCTCGAACGACTCCTGCTCGATCGAAAGCGGAGCAAGCTCGGTGCTCCCCCGAGTCAACTGAACGTGGCTGAAGATCCGTTCGAAACGACCGCAGCCTCCCTAGCCATCAAAGAGAGTAGCGACACGTTCGACGTACCTAGCGTCGAGAGCTCGCTATCGAGAGAACTAACGCCCGTCCCCGGTGCTTTACCGCCGGCTGGTCTCGCCGCTCTGCGCCACAGCGCGCCGGCTCGCCCAGTTGAAGCCCTCGAACCAACTGACACATCGTCGGAACCTCCTCCGAGCCGACGAGATCTGAAAGACATCGAACCTCGTCCACCCAGCGAAGCGCCGCCGCGTTTCGCTGAATCCCGCGCACCGATCGCCGCTGAGACCTATGGCCGCGCACCGATGCGACGACCCGTTCAGGATGAAGCGCCAAGATTAGCCATCGGCAGGATCCTCCCTTCCCGCGATGCAGAGAGTCGGCTCTTGCGCTCTGAGCCCAGGGCAGCCGCGGTGTTCACCGAGCTCGGACCTCGAGCCAACGAAAGCTCGCCCCAGCGCTCCCCGGACTACAGCCCATCGCCTCACGACGAACCACGGCTCAGCGCACGCACGCTTTTGAGCCGTCAACCCTACGTGGGTACCGTGGAGACAGGTTCCGCCGCGCTCCTAGATCCGCAAGCTCCTCCTCCCTCCCTCGGATTTGGCGATGGACATGCGCCTGCCAGTCTGCGCCCGAGTCAGCTCCCCCCTCCCGACGAATATGAGAGTTTGATCGACCAACTCGACGCGGGTGACGAGTCAGTCTTGAGCCGCTTCGTCGATGGAGGCGAGGCTGCCGTAGCGGCGCTGATGATGTCGTTCCCCGGTCGCGTCAGCGAGCCCAAGTCGCTCAAGGTGCGGGCCGCTGAGTGTGGCCCCGTCCTGAAGGCGCTGGTTCATATCGGGCGTCGCGCTATCCCTTTTCTAACGGTTCGAACTTGGGACGAAAGTCCGACCGTACGCCGCTGGGCCACCCTGACCCTCGGCGAATTGCCAAGCAAAGACTCGGGCGAGGCCATCGCGACCCGCCTGCTCGATCGTTCGCCGGAAGTGCGGCGGGCAGCGCTGGCGGCGGCGCGGCGCGTACAGACGGATTCGATTGCCCGTCGCGCGCTCCGGGCCACCGTAGAACAATCGGCTTTTGATACTTCCCTCCATGCGGATTCGCGCGCGGGTGCCATCGAGTCTCTGGTCGACATTCGCGAGCCGGAAGCTATCCCCACCATGCTGAAGCTCATGGAGGATAGTGATAAATCTGTGAGGCGCGCGGCCAAATGGGCCCTGACCGTGCTCTTACGCCAAGATTTCGGGGCAGACCTCGCAGCCTGGCGAACATTTTGGGAAGAACACCGCGACGAAAATCGCATGGAATGGCTCATTTTGGCGCTCGACCATCCCTCGAGCGATCTCAGGCGCGCCGCCGGTGACGAGCTCACAACGCTCGTCGGCGACTCCTTCGGTTTCGAGGCTCACGTTTCGCCGTCCGAGAGGCGCCTGGCCCAGCTCAAATTCCGGACTTGGTGGGACGAACGCGGCCGGCTGAACTAAGGCATTGCGATCCGCTCTGAGTGAAAACGGAAGGGGAAGTCTCCGTTCGGCCCAAGGAAATTTGAGCCGAGTTTTGCCGTCCCGTGCGAAAAGCACGCTGATTCCAGAGGGTGACGGCCTACCGGTAGTCATTCCGCCGACCGACGAGCCCGCGCAGCATGGACAACCCAGAGCTCCCATGAGACTTTCCGGCTCTCGTGATTTTTGGCGCCCAAGATGATCCCGCACTGCGGGCCGCAACCCTCGCCCTGACTGGCGGAGCCCGTCGTCATGCGAGCCGCTTCGCTTCCATCGAACTTCGAGCCAAAGACTCAGCACTCAGTCGCATCGTGCCGCTCGGCTACGTGGCTTCGGCGGCCTGTGCGATAGGCCTCGTCGTCCTACTCTGGCTTCTCTAACAGACCGCTAGCTTTAGCGTATGGGGGCCCTGGCACGGGCCCTTTCGAGTTCATTCGAGGTCGAGACAAGAACGCCTGACGCCCGGTTGGCCGCTCATTCTTCTTCTTCGGCTGCCTTCTTTTTAGCCTTTTCAGCAGCCTTCTCTTGGTCTGCCTTCTCTTTGGCCGCCTTTTTCTTCTCGGCCTCCGTCAGGATCTTGAGGTCAACGGACCAGTCGAGGGTCTGCTCTTCGCCCGAGTACGGCTTGATTTGGATCGATTCGTACGCGCGATCGAGGCATGCCCCAACCGCTGTGTCGACATACTTGGGATCCATGACGACCTCTTTCACGGTTCCGTCCGTCTGAAACGTCACCTTCAGCTCCGCTTTACCGGGCTTGAACTTCTTCTTCTCTTCGTCCGGCAACGAATTGGGGCAATCCTTGGCGTTCAGCGTGGCCATGCGAAGCTGGTGATCGGTGAACTCCGGATCAAATTTGGCCGCTTCTTCCGAGTCCGCTTCGGCATCCGCATAGGTGCCTTGTGAAGGATTTTTCTCTTGCTCGTCTGCGATCGCGAGCTGCTCGTTCAGCCGCTCTTCGGGAGTGAGCACCTTGTGCTTGTCTCCACCGCATGCGGGGAGGGCTAGTAACAAAACAAGGCTGGCGCGCAGGACGGGAGAAGAACCGAGACTCGACATGGCCGCGGATGCTACTCCGGACAAGAGCGCCGGAAAAGGGGGCCGTTTCAGGTGGGATCAGAGATCGGTAATACCGAAGTCTTTGATCTTATAGAGCAGCGCGCGGTGGCTAATTTCAAGAACGTCGGCGGCTCGAGTTCGATTGCCTTTGGTCTTGTGCAGCGCACGCCGAATCAAGATTTCCTCGATATAACGGCTGGTTTTTTTGATGCTGAGCTCTCCGCTCGCTAACTGGACCTTGATCGGATCACGAACGTCGCGCACGCGCTCGGGCAACTCGGCGGCCGTGATGCGATTGCTTTCGGCCAAGACCATGGCGCGCTCCATGGTATTTTCGAGCTCTCGAACATTTCCGGGCCAAGCGTATTCGTAGAGCAACCGCCTGGCCTCGCCGTCGACGCCCGTAATGCCGGTGCCCAGGCGTTTGTTATTCTTCTCGATGAAATATTCGATAAGGAGCGCAATGTCCTCTTTCCGCTCACGGAGCGGTGGCACCGCGATGTGGAGCACGTTCAAGCGATAGAAAAGGTCCTCACGAAAACGTCCTGCCTTGGTCTCGGCTATGAGGTCCCGATGCGTCGCGGTCACGATGCGAACATCCACGGTCAAATCGCGACTCTCACCGAGACGACGAATCTTCTCGTCCTCGAGCACGCGCAGGATCTTGACCTGCAACGAGAGCGGCATCTCGCCAATTTCATCGAGGAACAGCGTCCCACCGCTAGCCTCTTCAAATAGCCCTTTGCGATCACTCACCGCGTCCGTGAACGCGCCTCGACGATGACCAAAGAGCTCGCTTTCGAGCAAATTTTCGGGGATGGCTCCGCAGTTAATGGCCACGAAAGGCCCGTTTTTACGGCCACTGCGAGCATGAAGTGCACGCGCGATGAGTTCTTTGCCTACGCCGCTTTCCCCCGTGATAAGAATGGTCGTCTTGTAATCGCTCACCTTGGCGATGGTGCGAAAGATGAGCTCCATGGCAGGGCTCTTCGACAAGATGTTCTCGAAGCGGGAGCTACCTTGAATCTCCTGGCGCAACGCGCGGTTTTCGCGGCGTAGATTTTCGCGTTCCTCGGCCTTGCGCAGGCACAAGAGTACCTCTTCAGGAGCGAAGGGCTTCGAAACGTAGTCATAGGCGCCCAGCATGATCGCCTCGAGCGCTTGCTCGTGGCTGCCGTAGGCGCTCATCACAATCACGGTCGCCTCGCTCCCCTTGGCTCGAAGCGTGGAGAGTAAGTCGAGGCCACCCACCTTAGGCATACGCACGTCGGTGATGACGATATCCGGCCCGAAGGCATCAATCGACCGCAGCGCGTCTTCGCCCGAGCCGGCCACTTCCACTTCGTAACCCTGCCTGCGCAAAAAAGTGCGAAGCACAAGCCGGATGTTCTCCTCGTCATCGACCACCAAGACTCGTTTCACCCACCGATGGTACGCAATTTTTACTCCCTATCCAACTAACACGGTTCGGCCTTCGAACGGGCTGAATCTTCTGTTCCCCCGACTCTGCTAGGGTCGCCTGCCCGATGGTGTCGAAGCTGCCAAAGCAAGAAATCTCAGAGCCCAGTTTGGCGCAGCGAGGCCTCTCGCGGCTCCGCTGGGCGGGGGTCATCTGGGTGCGGCTCGGTCTGGCGGGACTCGCCGTGGTCGCCTGTAAAGGGCCCCCCCAAGACGAACCAATTCCGCCTGCACTCGTGGCGACGGAGCCCAAAGAGGCCATGAAGCCACCCGAGGGCTATCTCGGCCCCATCGATCCCGAGTGGCCCCCCCGCGCCGAGACCGAACTCGAGGTCGCGTTGAAAGCGTCGAGGATACTTCGTGAACAACTGCGTGCCGCCAAACCCGGCCAGTCGCTCAACATCCAGCGAAGCGACATCCATGTCGAATCTAATCAGATCGGACCCTTCCCTTACCTCGAGGTGATCGTCGGAAAGGTCGTGCACCCCGATGATCCGCTGCCTCTCGTCGTCCTGCTGCATGGCCGCGGGAATCGGCCCCAGATCCCGGACGGGCCCTTTGATTCGTCAGTACCGTTTCGGATGTTGATCCCGCAGGCCCCCGATCCGCTCGGCGACGGATTTACCTGGATCGCCGTACCGACCAACTCCGAAGATACTCAGCTCTTTAGCCGCTCGCTATCGGGGCGGCTCGATCAATTGGCACCTGCCATCATGGCCTTCAGGGAGCTGCGTCCTACGTTGGGCAAACCTATTGTGGTTGGATTTTCGCAAGGGGCCATTCTCACCTACGGGCTCGTTACTCGTTTTCCTCGCGACTTCGCCGCCGGCTTTCCCATCGCAGGTTGGCTGCCGCCTGCACTCTACCCCGAGGTGCGGCCGGGCCAGTCCTTCCCGTATATCTTCGCGCAGCATGGCGGCGCCGATGGCGTCGTGCCCACGGCCAAAGATCAAGATACCGTCCGGGCGCTCCGCGCCAAAGGTCTGTGGGTAGACTATCGCGAAACTCCTGGCGTGGGCCATTTCGTCACCGCCGAGATGTCGACCGAGGTTCGCCGGGCCATCGCCAAGATGTTGCGGGTATTTGAGCGTAGTGTTCGAACCCGAGAGGCCAAGCCTCGACGCGGATGAGCATCGTCCTCGACCTCCCCCATCATCTTGACTAGCGTCGGCCCATGTTAGTTGGCCTCGACACCATCGGCAGGGGAAGTCCCGCCGCCCAAGCCCGACTCGGAGGGGCAAAGATCGCAGTTTTGACGCACGCTGCGGCCGTTGACCAACGCGGCCGGCAAACCTTGACTGTGCTCGCAGATCTGGGGGCAAAAGTGCAGGTGGTATTTTCACCCGAGCATGGCCTCTATGGCTACGCTCAAGCGGAAGAGGTCGTCAGCGCGGCCAGCCCCAGCGAAGAGGGCCCTCGCTATGTGAGCCTGTATGGCGCCAGTAAGGCTTCTTTGAGCCCCAAGGCGGAAGATTTTGCGGGCATCGATGTTTTCGTTATCGATTTGGTAGATGTGGGCTCTCGTTACTACACCTACGTGTGGACGGCGCTGCTTTCGGCGCGAGTCGCGGCTGATGCCGGGGTTCACGTCTTGGTGCTCGATCGGCCCAATCCTCTAGGAGGCGACGCGTTTCACCTCGAAGGTCGCCCCCAAGAGCCAGAGTTTCTCTCCTTTGTCGGTCTCGAATCCTTGCCGATTCGGCACTCGATGACCTTGGCGGAGATCCTGGCCTTCCACTTCAACCGCGACGACCGCCCGCTCGGTCCAGACGGAGCGCTGTCGGTTGCGAGAATCGTAGGCTGGGAGAGGCACCACACGGCGAGCGCTTGGGGCCGCCCCTTCGTGCCTCCATCGCCCAACATGCCGACGCTGGAGACGGCGCTCGTATACCCGGGGGCTTGTCTCCTCGAGGGAACGAACCTGTCGGAGGGTCGAGGTACAACCACGCCCTTTCAACTCGTAGGCGCGCCTTTTCTAGACGGAGAAGCGTTGGCGAAAAAACTCGGTCCTGTGAGCGGCGCTCTGGTGAGACCCGTGCAATTTCGCCCCACGTTCGAGAAGCACGCCGGCAAGGTCGTGAGCGGTGTGATGATTCACGTCACCCGGGCTGAGGAATTTCGGCCCGTTCAAACTTACCTCAGCCTCATTTTTCACGCCCAAAAGCTGGCGCCCGAACAGTTCGAGTTCTTGACGCGCGCCTATGAGTTCGAGACGGAGCACTTGGCTTTCGATCTTCTGATCGGTTCGGCCCGCGCGCGGCAACTCATCCTAGAAGCCGCGCCCCTTGAGGAGCTCCTCGCGGCCGTTTGCCCCGTAGACGAAGAGTGGATTGGGCAAGTGGAAGCTACCGAAGAGCTCGTGCAAGAAATCTACCTCTGAGCTCTGGCGGCGACCTCAGTCCGCCGCCAGGCAAGCCTCGATCTCGGCAGGTTCTTTGGGTGCGAGTTCACTCAAAACCCTCGGGCCGCCGGGCGTCACCTGCACGTCGTCTTCAATGCGAATCCCACCGAGGCCTAAGAATTGTTCGACGCGCGGAAAGTGAATGAGACCGTCTAAGCTGCGCTCGTTCTGTGCCCGCTGAATGAGCCAAGGTGAAAAGTAAAGGCCTGGCTCAATCGTCACCACCATATCTTCCTCGAGCACGCGACTGAGGCGGAGCGCGCGGAAAGCGGGGCTCGTGTCTCGCTCAACCTGGCTCCCATAGCCAGCACGGTCTCCGAGATCTTCGAGATCATGCACATCTATTCCTAACAAATGGCCGAGGCCGTGCGGATAAAACACCGCCGTCGCACCCGAGGCCACAAGCTCTTCCGGGCTTCCTCTGCAGAGACCCAACGCCACAAGCTCGCGAGCCATTTCGAGGCAGGAGAAAAGATGCAGCTCCCGAAAATGCAGACCCGCTTGGACGCGACCGAGGACCCGCTTCTGGACGTTGAGCACCGCTTGATACGCTTCTTTTGCGGCTCCTTCGAACTTGCCGCTCGTAGGCCAGGTGCGGGTGACATCCCCGGCAAAGCCCTCCCCCGTCTCGGCCCCGGCGTCACACAAGAGGAGTGGCCCAGAGGCAAGGGAGCCTTTCGAGATTGGATTGTGCAAAATATCGCCGCGCACGGTAACGATCGAGGTGTAAGCGGGGAAAAGGTCTCGACGCTGCATTTCAGCCTCGACCTCAGCCCTCACTTCGAACTCATATTGCCGGTGCAGTGTCGCTCCCATTCCGGCTCGATGGCAGAAAGCGCTCGCTTGGGCGGCGAAATCAAGCTGGGCGAGCGCTGCCGCGTCGTGACGAAGCCTAAGCTCGACCATGGCGTCCGCCAGAGCCGAGTCCCCCGCCTCGAGTTCCTCACCCGATTGAGCCTCGACGTTCCGCCCCACATGCGACGAAAGCCAGGCCGCGCTCTCATCGTCTTGAGGAGGCAGGGTCGAAACCTCGGCGCTCGGTTGATACTCGCTGAGCGGCAACACGTTCATCTCTAGCTCGCGCTCAAGCTCGGCCGGTGTCGCTGTGGGACCGGACCAAATCGCGGCCTCCGGATCGGCTTCGGGTACGTAAAGGCGGGGCTCACCAGCTTCGAGCGCGAAGAGTGCTCCTTCCAAATGCCGTCCAACCAGATAGAGGAAATGGCTCTCAGCGCGGAACGGAAAGACGTTGTGCGCAAAGTTTCGCGGACGGGCGAAGCCGGAAGCCAAACAGGCCTCCGAGAAACCGCTTTCCGTGAGGGCGCGCACAAGACGCGCCTGGCGCTCTCGGAAAACTGAACGGGGCGTAACGGGCGCGAGCTTCATGAACTCAAAAAAAAGCATCATCCGGAAACCGCGTCCACTCCTTCGGCGTAACGTGCTTCACTGCCTGCATGCCGTCCTGCCCTCCGCCCCCGAATCTCGGGCCGTCGTGCCCGTCGGCCTCCGAGCCTTCGTCGCTCCGAGCCCGTCGGCAGGACCTCGGAATCGGCGCGGGCCTCCGCGTCAAACACTACGCGGACATCCTCGAAACGGGACCTCAGGTGGGCTTCTTCGAGGCCATCAGCGAGAACTTCCTGGTCGAAGGCGGCAAGCCTCTCTACTACTTGGACCAGGTGGCCGAGCGTTACCCGGTGGTGCTCCACGGCGTGTCCCTTTCAATCGGGGCACCTGAGGAGCCGAGCCGAGAATACTTGGCTCGGCTAAAAAAGCTCGTAACGAGGGTCAACCCGCCGTGGGTTACAGACCACTTCTGCTTCGGTGGAGCGGGAGGCGCCCATGTGCATGACCTCCTGCCTCTCCCCTACACGAGCGAGATGGTTCGTCGTGTCGCGCGGAGGATCCGTGAGGTGGAAGACTATCTGGAGCGCCCCCTGGGCCTCGAAAATACCTCGAGCTACCTGAGCTACCGTGAGAGTCACATGACGGAGTGGGAGTTCATTAGCGCCGTTCTAGAGGAGTCGAACGCTGGGCTGTTGCTCGACGTGAACAACATCTTCGTCTCCGCCTACAATCACGGGTTCAATCCACTCACATTCCTCGAGAACATCCCACTCGAGCGAGTCTTGCAAATGCACCTGGCCGGGCACACGAACTACGGCAAATACATCATCGACACGCATTGTGGCCCCGTGCCCGACCCTGTGCTCACTCTATACAAAGAAGCCACACGCCGGCTCGGCAGCGTGTCGACTCTCCTCGAGTGGGACGACGAGATCCCCGACCTTCCCGTGCTGGTCGCCGAGCTCGACCGCCTCGCTGCCGTACGCCAAGAAGGCCTCGAGCCTGGCCATGAGGCCCTCACGCGCTTCGACATGCCGAGGCCACCCTGCACCCCCCAGCGTAAGCTCGCGCTATCGGGCGGCGGCGCAGAAAATCAGCATGAGGTCGGGTCGAGCCCATGAGTTCGAAAGGAGAGCCCAAGCGCCCAAGGACCGGGACAGGTCCCAGCGAACTCGACGAGCTACTAGGGCTCGTGGTCAGCTCGGTTCGGGCGAGGGAGCCCCTCCCCGAATCACCGGACTCAAGCCAGCTCGGCGCGCATTTTTCGGGCAGCGCTGAGCTCAGTGGGATCGAACAGCTCGAAATCTATCGCGAGCAGTTTTGGCTACGCCATTTGCGTGCCTTGAGTGATGATTTTCCAGGACTGGCCCTCTTGATGGGTCAAAAATGGGAGGCCTTTTCCCGCACATTTTTGGCCGAATCTCCATTGGGTAGCTTCAGCCTTCGCGATCTGGGGCAGAGCCTCCCCTCACATCTATCCCTGAAGTTCCCGACCGAAACGTTATGGCTCGAGATGGCCGCCCTAGAGTGGGCCTACATCGAGTCTTTCGACGCCAAAGACGTGCCTCCTCTCGGGGCCGAGGCGCTGCTCGCGCTCAATGAAGATGCCTGGGCTCAGGCGCGGCTCGAACTCGCTCCCTCGCTTCAGCTCTTCCAATTCCAGTATCCGGTGCACGACTATCGGCGAGCCCTCAAGAAAGGTGCCCCCATCGAGCCCATCGCCGGCCGGAGGTTTCTCGTCGTCTATCGTCATGCTTCACTGAGTGTTTACGACAGGGTCCTCCCCGAGACGGCGTGGCTCTTGCTCGATCGACTACGGAGCGGCGTGAGTCTCGGCATGGCCTGTGACGAGTTGGCCGCCACAGAGTCACACCGGCTCGAGCTCGAACAGCACCTCGGCGAGTGGTTTCGCACCTTCGGGGAACTCGGATTTTTCGTGGCTGTGCACGCCAACTGACCTCAATAGTCGAGCTGCGTCGGGTCACAAAGTCACATCGAATGGATATGATCCGTCCGTGTACGCGCGGCGCGCGATGCGATCCCGGAGCTCGTCTTCATTCCGCGTCAGATGCTCAAACTGACGGCGCACTCGATCCTCAGCGGCGTGCGTATAGAGGGACGCAGCGTCAATCATTCTCTCGGCGCCCACGACGCTCACGCGCTGAACCTCAGTCCGAACTCGCATCAAGACAGCTAACCACACCGCCAGTTCGAGCGCGGCGTTCGCGATACGCCGATGCGCATGCTGATGTTCAACGAACTCCGCCCCGTGACTCGAAAACTGATGTCGCACTTGGTTGCCGAGCTCACGCGTGAGAGCTTCGAGTGCTCGCGCGCGGCAACCTGGCGCCCCTTCCGCCGACTGCAGAACTCGACTCGACCATAAGCGATCGACGAGAGCGCGCGGACCTTCTTGGCTTGGACTCTGGCTCTTCATAGCTGCCAGTCGCCCCGCGCGGCCCAAGTCGCGCGTCGCCTCGAGTACAATGAAGGATTCGAGCGCCAGATCCGAGCCGTCGAGTAGCGCCAGCGCCCGAGTATCGGCCCAGCGACGCGATTGGGCCACATCACCAGAAAAGGCCGCCGCGCCATGAAGCTCGCGCGTAGCGTCAAGCACTCGGGCCGAGATACGGCTGGCCGCGAGACGTGCCAGACCGCGCTCAAGTGGGTCCGCCGAGAGTTCTTCCTCACCGAGGCCTGCCACCAAATGCACAAGGCTTTGAAGCGCAAACGTATCCGACAGAAGCGTCGCGATCCGCTCCTGAACAGAGGGAAAATTTCCCACCGGTCTACCGAAAGCTCGGCGTTGATTCAGTCGCTCGATGGTGTCTGTGTAGGCGCGAATGGACGCTCCCGAGATGGCCGCCGACAAGAGGAGTCGCGCCTCGCTGAGGCCGCTCATCACCGTGCGAAATCCCTTACCGAAGGCCCCTATGACTCCGCTCGCTTCCACGAAGGTGCCATTGAAATGAACCTCGGCCACGCCCGAGGCCGGCAAGACGTCGCTTCGCACAGGTGAGCAAATCACCTGCTCGCTGCGCGGTACCACGAACGCCGTCAACCTCGGCTTGTTGCCCGGTTGGGAGGGCGTGGTGCGCGCGACCACCACAAAATGAGATGCGTAGAGGCCATTGGTGACCCAGTGCTTCTTGCCAAAGATGCGAAAGCCGCTGCCATCAGGCTGGGCAATGGTTTGCACTTGGCTCACGTCGCTGCCCGGACTCGCTTCGGTCATGGCAAAAGCAAAAATTGCACCTGGGCCGATGCTCTCACGAGCCTCGACCGATCCAAATCTTCGCACTAACTTCATGCCGAGCGCATGATGAGCGATAAATGAGAGCGCCGCCGAAGGGTCGGCGGCGCCAAGTTGCTCAACCAAGCGCGCTTCGAGGGGTAAGGGCAATGGCGTCAGGGTGCCGAGAAGCTCGAGCTCCTCCAAGAGCGCGACCCCTCGCCGCTCGGTCGGGCGACGTAACGCTTGAATCAAGGGATCGATTTCGAGGAAGGTCTGGGGCGAGAGCAGAGGAAAGTCTTCCAAGTCGCTCAAATCGATACGGCCCAAGAACAGATCTCGAAGCAGCGTAGCGGTGGATTCCCTTCTCACGATTTCATAGGCTAGCCCGACCCAGCGAAGCAAAAAAGGTCCGATAACGAAGGGTTCATCAGCCCAGCCACCTTGTGCGCTACGTCTCCCCTGGCTCCGGTCAGGACAATTTTCTTCAAGAGTTGAACGAAGCCCCCAAGTACTCAGAGCCCTTGTCTCATGAAGAGGGCCAAACCGGCGAGAACCCGCAAGGCCACGCGGCCCGCTAGAAAAGCCAAACATTGGCGCGTTTCTTGCTTAGTTTGCCGGCTATTGTTATGCCTAGCGTTCAATGGGGCGTCTTCAAGAAACCATTCAGCAGTCCTGCGCGCTACGAGGCGCAGCCCTGATTGGGGTGCTGAACGTCACGCCTGATTCCTTCTTCGATGGCGGCCTTTACGTTGGGCTGGGTCAGGCTCAGGCGCGTATTGATGAGCTCCTCCAAGAAGGAGCCGATGTGATCGAAATCGGTGCGGAATCGTCCCGCCCTGGTGCGGTTCCGGTACCAGCCAACGTGCAGCTCGAGCGGGCTCTCCCCTCCGTCAGGTATGCACTCGAGCGCGGCGCGCTCGTCTCGATCGACACGACGTCACCTGAAGTGGCCCGAGAAACATTAAAGGCCGGAGCCCACGTCATTAACGATGTCTCTTGCTTGAGTGACGACGCCTTGGCCAGGGTCGCCGCGTCGTTCGGCGTCCCGCTGATCCTCATGCATAGCCGCGGTTCGATGGAGCCGGAGAAGTTCTCCGAGTACCCGAAAGCTGGCTATAGCGATATCGTCGCCGACGTGGCCCGCGAATGGCTCGCCGCAAGAAGTCGTGCCACGCGCGTGGGAATAGAGGAGCACAATGTGTGGTTCGACCCCGGGCTGGGCTTTCACAAGAGCGCAGAGCAAAGCCTTGAGCTCATGCGTCGGCTTCGTGAATTCAGCCAACTCGATTCAACGCTGGTGCTCGGCGCGAGTCGTAAGAGCTTTCTCGGCCAGTTTGGTGGAGCAACTCCAGAGAAACGGCTCGCGGCCTCGTTATCGGCTGCTCTTTTTGGCGTGGAGAGCGGCGTGCAACTGCTACGCGTCCACGACGTTGCGGCTACAGGGCAGGCCCTTTTAGCCTCACGGGCCTTCCACAGCTCGACGGAGCCCCAGCCAGAAGCTCGGAGGGGTCATGCTTGACGTCGTGCTCCGCTACTTCCAGGAGACGACGCCGCTCAACCTGATTCGCGATCTGGTCGACGTGAGCGTGGTTTATTATCTCGCTTATCGCCTCTTCCTGGTCGCTCGTGGCACCCGGGCCGTGCAGATCGGGCTCGGCCTCGCCGTGGTAGGCGTGCTCTACCTCGTGGCAGAGCGTATGGGCCTCCGTTCTGTAGAGACCCTCGTCCGCATCCCCCTCGAATCGATTCTGATCGTGTGCGTGGTGGTCTTCCAAAGTGACATTCGGCGAGCCCTGGAACGTGTCGGAAGTCGTCCGCTCGTCCCAGGTCTTCATCGACGGCAAGAAACCGAGGTGATCGAAGAGGTCGTAGAGGCTGCCCGTGAGCTCGCTCGCCATCGCATCGGAGCCCTCATCACCTTCGAGCAAGACGCAAATCTAGACGAATTCGTAGGCAACAATCGCGGCATCGAACTCGACGCTAAGGTCACCTCCGAACTCCTGGTCGCGCTCTTTTTGCCGGAGGGCATGAACAAGATGCACGACGGCTCGGTTGTGCTTCGCAACCTGCGGATCGCCAAGGCAGGTGTGTTCTTTCCAATGCCCTCAGCAACGGGCATCGACCCGAGCTTTGGCTCCCGGCACCGGGCTGCGATCGGTATCACCGAAGAAACCGATGCGATCGTCGTGGTCGTGAGTGAAGAGCGCGGCACGATCAGCTTCTGTTTTAATGGCAATATCGCTTCGGATCTCCAGGCCCCCCAGCTTCGAGAGATGCTCTTGTCGATCTTGAACCCGAAGGCTCGCAAGAAGTCGAAGGTGGCCGCGCGCAGTCGCCCAGCCGAGAGTGCCCCGGTGCGAACTGAAAGCGCGATCCCGCCGCTCGACCAGGCGCCTCCTCCTCCAGAGCTCGCGAGTCCACCGAGCCCGACCGCAAGTTCCCTGCCACTACCCCTTCGAAAAAGCATGCTGCCGTCCGTGCCGCCTCCTCCGACGCTCGACTCAGACGAACCGGGTCCGCCGAGCCAAGCGCCGCGCCCCATGCCAAAAGCTCAGCCCGTGTCTGCTTCGAGTCCTCACCCGTCGACTAGAGAAAGCGAGGACCCGCCGACATGAGCAAATGGGTACGCGCGGTCTTCCTCGAGAATCTACCGGTCAAAGCCCTGGCGCTGCTATTTTCGGTCCTTTTCTTTGCTTACGTCCACGGGCAAGAAGACATCCGCGAAAAGACGCTAGCCGTACCGTTGGTTAGCTTGCCGCCCTTGCAAGGTGATCGCGAACTCATGACAGTCTTGCCCCCAAACGTACATGTTACGTTGAGGGGACCAGCGCGCGCCCTGAGCCGTCTCGTACAAGAGGGGCTCACGCCTATCGAGGTCGACCTTCGCAACCTCGCGACCGACAAGATCCAGTTTTCTGCGTCCACGTTTTCACTGCCCCGTGAGGTAGCAGTAGTGGCTGTCGATCCCAGCGAGCTCAATCTGGCCTGGGAGCAAATCATCACCCGCGTCGTCCCGCTCCGCGCCACAACGACCGGCGAGCCCGCTCAAGGCAACGAGGTGGGCACTCCCCTTCGATTCGACCCCAGCCAGGTGACCGTGCGCGGCCCGGTGAGCAAGGTGGAAGTGCTGCAATACGCGTCGATCGCGGCTTTTGACGTGGGTACCCTCGCGCCCGGAAAGTACACGCGGCGCTTGAGTCTGAGCCCTCTGGTCCCCCCCAATCGCTACCTAGGCTCCGAAACCGCAACAGTGAGCGTAGAGATTCGACGACGTGAAAGGGAGCGAATCTTCCGCGGCCTCGCGGTGCAAGTGGTTGGCCCGGTAGCCACGACTGCGCTTCCTCGGCTGGTCGATGTCACGCTCACGGGAGCGCCAGAGCTGATTGATACCCTCAACTCGAGCCAAGTCGTCCCCCAGGTCGACCTCTTGGCGCTGCAAAAATGGGATGGTCTGGCCGGTCACGGCTCGGCGGTCGTGCCCGTTTCGGTCCCCCTCGACGGCGTCGTCACTCGAGCTCAACCCCCGAGCATCATAGTGAAATGGTAGAGGGCCTCGAGCCGTCACGGACTAGGGCGCGCCGACGAGCAGGGCCCGCCGACGAGCAGGGCGCGCTAACCGAAGTAGTCGATGCGTAGTCGAGTGCGAGCGTTCTGGTAGTAGTTGAGAACGGCCTCGCGCAGGCGAGTCTCCACGTACCAGTCGCGCAGCGGGTCTTGAATGCTCTCGAAGGGAGCGCTCGAAAAAGGCGTAGAGCCTCGCTGATGGATACGCCGCAGCTCAAGCAACGTGGGGCGCAACATGGGAGCGACCATGCGATCGAGATAGAGGCTGGCGCGAGCGCGTCGCCGAAATATGCGCTGGACTTCCAAGCGCGAGAGACCCTCGAGAGTCCGGGCCGTCTCAAGGAAGCTCGCGCCCCCAAGCTCTTGCTCCGCGAGCTGTTGAGCCTTCTTGGCCCTGTCGCGGGATTCGGCAGCGCTCGGTTCGGGATCGATCGTTAAATCTGCGATCAGGGTCTCGGCGATGTGTCGAGAGAGCGCCACCTCCACGTCCTGAGCTTCGTAACCCTGGGCTCCACGAGGGCGGGCCCGATCAGCGAGCCCCACGAGTCGGGCCTCGAAGCCAAGCTCTCGTCCCAAAACGTAATGAGGTTTTTCTACCCCGCCAGCTTCGGGGGCGCTAAATCGCACCACAACTCGATCTACGGCGATCTCCGCGGAGGGTGCGTCGGCATACACGACCGCAGGCCCGAGCGAGAGTAAGCCGAGCCCGATCAGAACGCCTTGAATTCGATTCCTCATCGTGCCTCCTCCGCCGTTCACCACCGGTGCCCCTCGCGCGAATTATACGAACACGTCTTCGCTCGAGGACAAGGAAAACGCCGCTGGGGCACTATGAGACTCGACTAGCGCCGTTCAGCAGGCCGCCGCTGGGTGGGCGGATCCTTTTCAAAGCTCAATTCCTGAGGGGCAGGCGGCGCCCCGCTGCCCGTCGACTTCTCTTCCCTTTCGCCGTATCGGAGCACGACGAACTCGGCAAAGGCGAGGATTTTCTCTAGGTCGCGCACCGAAAGCGGTTCAACCACTTCGAGGAGCTGACGTCGTAGCGTTTCGTGGGCCTTTCCACGTAAGACCGCGCTCTCGTCGGTGCGAAGCGCGGATTCGGGTGACGGAACACTCTCGGGTGCGGGCGCGGGACGCGCGATTCCGCGCAGAGAATGCGCCATCAGCCAGGCTTCCATGAAGACGCGCAGGCGTTCGCTCCGAAAGACAAACCAGCGCTCGCGTTCCGTTGCAAAGCCCATCAGCACGTCTTTGAAACGGCGAAACGCCCCTTTGCCGTCGATGGCCTGGCCCAGGCGTCGCTGAACTTCAGCGTCCTCCACCATGGGAATGAAGCGCTCCATCCAGCGATACTGTTCACGCGAACTCACTGGATCGATGCGGAGGTAGTCCGAGTCCGATGCAATCTTGCTGTGCATCCCCGGGTCGGCAATGCCATCCACAACGCGGATGACCTCGCTGGTGGAGACGTGAAGGTAACTGTGCACTTCGGGAGCGTTGTTCTCAAACGCGTCCTCGAGCGCTTCCCAGTCAACTGGGACCTCACGGATCGAGGTGGAAGGTTCAGTCATGTCACGTAACTTTCTTGAGTAAGCCCTTAGAGTTTCAATCATGCGCCGAAAACCAGGCGCATACAATCCAGCTCGCCGTCACTTACCGGGTTAAAACTAGTACCCGGCCCCAAGGCCCGAGGGCCCCGCGATTCGGACCCGAATGAGCGCACTTCTTGGATGACCCATGAATGCGATGAAAGATTCCCCCGATCGCTTCGTACCGCCCCTGCTGCGATAGTCTCGTGTGCCTATTGTTCGTGATCCATTGGAATGAAATTCTAGTGTGCATTCAAGGAGTGCTTCTGGCGGATCCATCATAGGCCGGCGCGACGGTCAGAACGCTCCGCTCCACGGCCGAAGCCTGAAAACAGCGCGAACAGGCTTTCCGCTGGCTCTTCCCGCAACGCCTAGCGTGCGTCCGACCTTCACGAGTTCTTGGCGGCGTAGTCCTGGGCCGCGGCGCCCTCGATGTTCGAAGTTGACCGCTGCAGAGGCAATAATAAATCGGTCACTCCACGAGCTAGCGCCTGGAGCTCGCACGAGTTTTTGCCCGCGACGCCAAGAAGAAGTGCTCGCGGACCATAAGTGTCTCCGTCTGCGTCCTAGGCCCATCGCCCTGGGGTCGCCCCTCGCATCTCGACCAGGCCGAGGTTGGCCACCTCAAACAACTCACGAAGAGCGAATCGCAATGAGATAACGAGCAACCTCCAGGAGGGTCCGGCCCCTCGAGCCGCCCGGCCAGCAACAGCAAAAGCTCGCGGGCGAGAGGGCCCCACCTACATCTGGAACTCAGGTAGTTGAAACCCGTCCGCCGCATGCCTTGCTCCTCCCACCGCAGGCTCGGGCCGCAATCCCTGCAAATTACCCAGGGGTTGATGCCCGGGGCATGGCCCGCTAGCCTGATGCAGGATGGCGCGTCTGGAGCTGTCGACCCCTGAGGGTCAGCGAACTTTCGAGCTCAAAGGCCGCAATACGCTCGGTCGCCATCCCGACAATAGTATCCAGCTTCTGGATAAGATCGTGAGCAAGGAGCATTGCATCATCGAGCTCCGCGGTTCCGATTTCGTCTTGAAAGACCTCGGCAGCCTCAACGGGACGTACGTCAACGGACAGCGCGTCCAGGGTGAAATCGGACTTACAGAGGGTGCCGAGATTTCTCTCGGTCAGACCCGCGGGCGCTTTCTGCGAGCATCGGAGCTCCCCGATCGCGGCATCGCTCCAAGCTGGGAGGCTCCCGTTTTCCGTGAAGCAAACGCGGGTCATGGTCCGCAGCAGCCCACGGTGCCGTTGAAACCTCCCGCTGTTACCCCACCAGCGGGAGGCGGTTTTCGTCCTGCGAGCGCACCGGCAGCCGTTCCCCACGCGCCTGTGAATCAGGTCGCGCCACCGCCCAGCACCGGCACCCCCGGCTCTTCCGAGAGGCGCCTCGGGATGCGAACTCGCGTCGACCTCAACGATAACAAGCGCTCCATCGGCACGCAGATTGACGCAACCTTACGCGGGTTTTTACCCTTCGATAGGCTCGCGACGAACCCCATGCAGCTCTCGCAGGATTACGAGCGACTGCGTCTGTCTCATGAGCTATCGCGCGAAATTGCCCTCGAACGCGACCTCCAAAAACTTCTCGACAAGATTCTCGAGACCATCTTCCGTTTCGTTCGTGCGGATCGCGGCGTGATCCTGCTGAAGGAAGCCGGCAAGGAAGAGCTCGTGCCAGCCGCGAGCCTCAGGCGCGATGGCACCGACAAGCCCATCCCTGTTTCCTCGACGATGATGGATCACGTCATCAAGGAGCGCGCCACCGTGCTCACGCATGATGCGGCGATGGATTTTGCAGCCTCCAAGGGCAAGAGCATGATCTTGAATCGGATCAGCTCGGCCATCGTCGCGCCGCTCTTGCACAACGACGAGATCTTGGGCGTCCTGTGGCTAGACAGCGAGAGCCTGGCGCAGTTTCAGCAGAAGGATTTGGAGATCGTCACCAGCATCGCCAATCAGGCAGCGATGTTCATCGAGATCAACATCCTCGGCAAAAAAGTCGAACAAGAGATCGTCAATCGCGAGCGATTTAGCCGCCTACTCTCGCCCAACCTGGCGGAAAAGGTGTTCTCTGGCGAGCTGGAGGTGAAAAAGGGCGGTCAGCTTGTGCAGTCCTGCACCGTATTCAATTCGGATATTCGTGGTTTCACCTCCATGAGTGAAACGGCGACGCCTGAATCGGTGGTTGAAATGCTCAATGAGTATTTCGAACTGATGGTCGATACCGTGTTCCGCTTCGAAGGCACCCTCGACAAGTTCATGGGCGACGGCATTATGGCTTTGTGGGGTGCGCCCGTAGCCCACGAAGACGACGCGATTCGCAGCGTAGAATGCGCCCTCGAGCAGCGCCGCGTGCTGATTGGCTATAACGAGCAGCGGCAAAGCCAAGGACTCCATCCCATCGACGTCGGCATCGGCGTCCACACCGGGCCACTCGTCGCGGGTTACATCGGGAGTTCGCGGGCCCTCAGCTATACGGTGATCGGCGACACCGCCAACACCAGCGCGCGCCTTTGCGGTATCGCCGCAGCCGGTCAAATCGTCGTGAGCGGGCCTACGCTGGACGCACTCCGGGGCCGCTTCGAATTCGACGAACTGCCTCCGGCCATACTGAAGAACAAAGCCAAACCTTTCCGATGTTTCAACATCCGAGGTCCGGCGCCTCGTGTTTCGGTCCCCGCCACGCTCCCCTAGGCCGACTACCGTCGCTAACGGATATTTGCCGCCCGGAAGCTGGCTGGATGCGCGCCCACGCTTCGCCGCTGATTTCAGCGAGGAATTGGCTCATTCAGCCCGCCAGCTCGGCGGAAAGTGCGCCCGAAAGGCAGCCCGGCTGAGTTGAATGGGCATTGTGCTCGGGCGTCTGGAACGCACCGCGAAGGCAAGGCCGCACTCCAACTGGTTGAGCCAGCTGCGCGGAAAAAACCGGTAAATTCTCTCGACGGCGGGTCAGCGTCGCGACAATCTCTGCCCCCCGATGGCGCATGTGCTGACCTTTGAACGTCCGGTGGTCGAACTGATCGCCCGCGTTCGCGATCTCAGAGCTCGCGCCGAAAACGATCCTCGATATACCGATGAGCTGAAGCGCCTGGAGGGGAAGACGGCGCGCCTCGCTCGAGAGGTCTTCGGCAAGCTGAGCCCGATCGAGAAAGTCCAACTCTCTAGGCACCCGAATCGCCCCCACGCGCTCGACTACATCGAGCGCTTGTTCAAGGACTTCGTGGAGCTCCATGGCGACCGACGCTACCAAGATGACGCCGCTATTGTGGGCGGCATTGCCAGCTATCACGGTCGCAGCGTGCTCGTCGTCGCGCACCAAAAGGGTCGCGGCACCAAAGACAACATGAAGCGCAACTTCGGCATGCCGAACCCCGAGGGCTACCGCAAGGCGCTTCGTTTGTACGGACTAGCCGAGCGATTCTCACTGCCGGTCATGACCTTCATCGATACTCCGGGAGCGTTTCCGGGCCTCGAGGCCGAGGAACGAGGCCAGAGCGAGGCAATCGGAGCGTGCATCGAGGCCATGGCCGGGCTCAACGTCCCCATCGTGGCTGCGATTATCGGCGAAGGCGGTTCTGGAGGAGCACTTGCCCTCGGCGTGGCAAACCGGATCCTGGTGCAAGAGTTTAGCTACTACTCCACCATTACGCCGGAGGGCTGCGCGTCGATTCTATGGAAAGACCCGTCTAAGGCCTCTGAAGCGGCGCAAAAGCTCAAAATTACAGCGCCCCACTTGCTCGAGTTGGGCGTCGTCGACGGAGTCGTAGAAGAACCTCCGGGTGGCGCGCACCAAGATCACAGCGGCGCGGCGCGCCTTTTAGACTTAGCTCTTTATGAGACCCTCGCCGGGCTCTTCAAATTTGGCGGCGAACAACTGCGCGAAGATCGCTATCAGCGCTTCCGCCGAATCGGATCATATACCGCGTAAAACGCGAGACGAAGGGAACCATGCTGTCCGGAATCGAAAAACTCGAGGAGCTTGAGCTCGAGAATCAGCGTGTTTTCGTGCGCGCCAACCTCGACTCAGCTCAGAACAAATCGGATCTGAGCCCCGATCCGTGGCTCGTCGATAGACTATTGCCCACCCTTGCGCTGCTCGCAGAGAAAGGCGCGCGAGTCATCTTAGGTTCTCGCTTGGGGGACGCACGAAACTCGGCCAGCGCCGGGCCAGATGAAAGTGCCCCCTCGATCGAACCCATCGCCGCTATGCTCGCTGAACGCGGCAAACTCGAGGTGATGGTCCCCGATAGCGCCACGAGCGACGCCGTGCGCAAAGTAGTCGAGGGGCTACGGCCCGGTCGAATTTGCGTACTCGAGAATCTCTCTCGCGAGGAAGACGGCGGCGAAAACGCCTCAACTTTCGCGCGTTATCTCGCCGGGCAAATCGACGCGTTCGTGGCGGACTCCCTGCGCGCGCTGGGGCCCGTTACCGCTACCGGCACGCTCTTGCCTAGGCTTATCGAGAAAAAGGCGCCTGGCCTCGCCTTGGAAGCGGAACTAGCGGCGTTTGCCCGCTTGCGCAGCCAGGTCGACCATCCTCGGCTCCTGATTTGGGGAGGCAACTCGCTCGCAGCTCGCCTCGACGAACTCGAAACGCTCCTGCCCAGCGCCGACAAAGTGGTTCTTGTCGGTGTTCCCGCCAACACCATGCTGGCAGCGCTCGGTCACGACCTCGGGGCTTCCCGAGTCGAAACTGAATTCTTAGCGGCTGCCCGCACGCTACACGCAAAACTCGGGTCACGTTTAATCCTGCCGACGGACGCGATCGTGGGCCCGAGTCCGCGCGCCAAGGAGTCTGAAGCGCGCAACCTGTCAGCGCTCCGCGAAAAAGACATCGTGCTCGACCTCGGACCTGCCACACAGGACCGTATCGCCCGCGAAATCGAGTCCGCCCGGGCTGTGATCTGGTGTGGAGCTGCCGGCCTCTACCACAACCCCGTATTCGCCCAGGGGACGCGTCGCCTAGTTTCAGAACTCGGTGCAGCGCGGGCCTTTACGGTCGTCGTCGGTGACGATAGCGTCGCCAGCGCTCGAGCCGTTGCGGCTTCAGCCGCGGCAGCTATTGACTGCGTTTCAGATGGTGGACCGAGCGCGCTCGCGCTCCTCGCCGGAAAGAAGCTACCCGGGCTCGACGCCCTTCGAGGACCAATCCAATGACCCAACGCACCTTTCTCATCGCCGGTAACTGGAAACTCAACAAAGGCGCAGCCGATAGCTGCGAACTCGCCGGCCTGGTAGCCAAGGCCGCCAGCGGCGCCACCAAGGTTGAGGTCGTTGTTTCCCCTCCGTTCACGGCGCTCGCCGCAGTCGCGCAGTCACTGGAAGAGGCTCACTCTGGCGTCCAGGTCGCCGCACAGAATCTCTATCCCAAGGATTCGGGCGCCTTCACTGGCGAGATCAGCGCGCCCATGATCGTGGCCTCGGGAGCCAAGTGGGTCATCCTCGGGCACAGCGAGCGGCGCCAGTATTTCGCCGAGTCAGATGCCTTCATTCGCGAGAAGGTTACCGCCGCCATCCAGGGTGGGCTTCGCCCTATCGCGTGTGTGGGCGAGACCCTCGAGGAGCGAGAAGCGGGCAAGACCCTCGATGTCGTGTTCCGCCAGCTCGACGCTGTCAGCGATCTGTTTAAAGCCAATCCGGGCTACGGCGTTATCGCCTACGAGCCCGTTTGGGCCATCGGCACTGGCAAAGTAGCGACCCCTGAGCAAGCCCAAGAGGTCCACGCCGCCATTCGCGCTCGATTGGTCGAAAAAGCAGGCGCTGACGTGGCTGAAAAGACCCAGATCCTGTACGGCGGGAGCGTGAAAGGCTCCAACGCCAACGAACTCCTGCGCTCGAAGGACATCGACGGCGCGCTCGTGGGTGGGGCCTCGCTCTTGCCCGACGATTTCGCACAAATCATTCAGGCAGCCCAAGCGCTCAGCGCGTAACGGCTCGAGACCAGATCATGCTCAAGTTTCTCGAAACTCCCGCCACCGTCGTCCACGTTATCGCGTGCTTATTCCTGGTTTTGGTCGTCTTGATCCAACCGGGTAAGAGCGGTGGCTTGGGCGCCTTCGGCGGTGGATCCGCTCAACAGGTGTTCGGCGGTCGTGGCGCAGGCAACGTCCTCACCAAGACCACCTGGGTCACGGCATTCATGTTCTTTTCGACGAGTGTCTTCCTCGCCTATCTGTCGTCGTCTTCACCAGACAGCCTCGAAGCCGCAGCAAAAAAGAAAGACGCCGCGCCGAGCGTCGAGCCGCTCCCGGCCAAACCCGACGCCCCGACCCAGGCTCCTTGATCGGGCTTCGGCAAGAAGCGCGATGCGATGAACCGCGCAGATCCAAGCATCGACCCGCGTCCGTTCAGCACTCTCCCTAGGCCAGTTGTGCTCGGAGCCGTCCTTCTGGGCGCGGGGTTGCTTTGGCTTTGGGCCAGAGCCCACGCTCCGTCGGCCATCAGTGATGATGACTTCGCGCGTGTGGTGATCGCGCAGAAATTTGCGCAAAACCCCAAGCTTGATCCAAGCGGCACGAGCTGGCTCCCGGTGCCGTTCTATTTTGATGGCCTGTACATGATGGCGCGTGGGGCCACGCTCCAGGCCGCACGCGAAGCAGCGGGGCTTCGGAGTGTGCTCTCCGCTCTTTTGGTGTTCAGCGCCGCGCGGCGGCTTGGCATCCAGCGGCTCCCGGCGATCCTCTGTGCCTGGCTCCCGTTCGTTTGGCCCAGTCTCAATATTCTAACGGTTGCCACGGTTCCAGAATACTTCACGGCGGCGTTAGCGCTGCGAGCCATCGCAGGCGTTTTGACCACGAACTCGCCCTGCGGGATGGTGGGCGCTCTACTCGCCTTGTTCTTGGCGACACTGAGCCGATACGAGGTGTGGGCCCTTGCCTTCGCGTTATCCGCGTTCGTTTTGCTTCGACGCCCCAGGCGCGCAATGTGGAGCCTTAGCTTGCTTCTTGGCCCCCTGCTTTGGTGTTTGCATGGCGCGCTTCATCACAACGACGCCTTCTTCTTCGTGACCCGGGTCGCGAACTATAAGGCCGCCCTAGGCGAAGCTCACCAACCCTGGACTCGGGTTCTCCTCGCCTATCCCCGCGCACTCGTCGAACTTGAAGCCTTCCTGGTGGGCGCAAGCGTCGCGGCCCTCTTGGTCTTGTTGGGTACGCGGATGCGGCTGAAAAACGGTCTTTGGATCAGTGCGATCTTGGGCTTCCAGATTCTAGCCCTGATGTTGACGGGCCTCGGAAACGCGGCCCCCACTCATCACCCAGAGCGCGCCTTGATCCTGATCTGGCTCGCGATGACGTTCGTGCCCGCGCTGGCCTTCACGGAGCTAAAGCTCAGGCACGGGCCCACTCTCAAGACCTGGTCGGTCGCGGGCCTGGCCCTTGCTCTCGGCGCTTACTTTCAGTGGCAGCGACCAACATCGCACTACGCAGAGCGCGCGGCGGAAGTGAGTATCGGTGAAACGCTTCGACTTGCCCAAGCTTCGAGGCCATCGCCCACGGTCTTGGCCACGAGCGACTACGGCTATTTCGCAATCGAAGCTGCCGCTGGTCATCCCGAGCGTTTTCATATCGCGCACGATCACGATCCGCGTCGCCAGAAGGACTCCCTCAGTCTAGGCGAACAAACGCGGACTATGGTTCGTCACACCGGCGCAGGCTGGCTCGTCGTGCCCGTATGTCTCGACTTTATCGTTCAAGAGCGTGAAGCGTCGAGCCGAATATACGGCGAAAACCGCGATTTCGTGGTGATAGGCCCGCGCTAAGCGCCCTACTTTTCTCGCACTTCGGGGTGTTCATTCGCGTAGGCGTCGAGGCTCTCTCGAGAGATACGCACGCTGATCACCCCGTCGCGCAAGATCTTAGCCTGACAGCCGAGGCGCGAATTCATGCGTACGTCGAAGGCCTTGTCCAGGATATCCTCTTCGCCCTCTTCCTTCTCACTGAGCAGGGCGGCCCCCTCTTCCACGTACACATGGCACGTCGAGCAGGCGCAAACACCTCCACAAGCATAGCCTTCGGGCGCGTCCACTGCTTGCGCCACATCGAGAAGACTCTGCCCCACCTTCGCCTCAGCGGAGATGCCTTGATCTACGAACTTAACCGTTGCCACTCTACTCATTCCTCCTCGGGCCTGTCGGCTCCGGACCGCTTGCCGCGTCGATGTTCTTCGAGATGAGCCTCCACGCCCCGCGCTTGGTCGACCTCACCTTGAACGGCGCCTAACGTTCGGCCACTCAAAGCCCCCGAAATGGCGCGATTCATGCGCTTTCCGGCCCATTCATGCGTAACCTGGGCTAAGAAATCTGAGGCCTGTTGAAGCGCGCTGCCTTGGCGCTTTGGCTCGCCATGCGGAGATTCTAAGAGCGTCTCGAGCGCCTGTACGGCCAGCCGCACTTGCTCCAGCTCGTTCTGCTCCAACAAATCTGCGTCGCTCGTGAGTCCTTTGTGGGTCGCGAGCAAAATTCGCCTCGCTTCCACTTCCTCGTCCTTGACGCGTCGACGTTCGAGGTCGCTCTCGCCGTGCTCGAGCGCATCAATCAGCATGTCCTCAATCTCTTCATCGCTCAGCCCATAGCTCGGCCGCACCTCGACCTCTGCTGAGCGCCCCGAACTCTCCTCTTTGGCCTCTACACGCAGGAGTCCATTTTCGTCGACGTGGAACTCGACCTCGAGACGAATCAGGCCCGCGGGGCGCGGGGGTAAGCCCTTCAAGCTAAACCTTGCCAACGAACGACAGTCGGAGGCCAATTCACGATCCCCTTGAACGACGTGCAGTTCAAAACCAGTTTGGTTGTCGGCGTAGGTCGTAAATGTGGCCCGGGCGCCCGCCGGAACAGGCGTATTTCTGGGCAAAATCTTATCTACACCGCCGCCCATGGTCTCCATGCCCAATGAAAGTGGCAGCACATCGAGCAGAAGCACGTCTTCGCCCGTACCAGCCAGCGCCGCGGCCTGCCTGGCCGCGCCATAGGCGACAACCAACTCCGGATCGATGCTCGAAAGCGGTTCCTTCTGAAAGAGCTCAGAAACGAATTTTCGAACGGCGGGCATGCGCGTCGAACCACCAACTAGGATCACACCCGCTACGTCGCTTAGCTCTTGATGCGCATCCTTCAAGGCGCGCCTAACAATGCGCTCTGTCCTCTCAAGGAATGGAGAAACCAAAGCTCCCAGCTCGGCCTGACTCATACCAAAGTTGAGCTCAGTCCCCTTTGGCCCTGGTAAGACGACCTCGGACTCTTCACTCTCACTCAAGAGGTGCTTGAGCTGCCTGGCTTGATCGAGCACGAGCGCATCGAGCTCAGGCGAGCCATGGTCGCCATAGCCTGCGAAATCATGCATCTTCTGGGCTATAGCGCGGTCGATGTCATCGCCGCCTAGAGCGGTATCCCCACTCGTGCTCTGCACCTGGAAGACGCCGTCTGAGAGGCTGAGCACGGTTACGTCGAATGTCCCGCCCCCCAGGTCGTAAACGGCATAGCTACCCTCGAGCGCCTGCTCGAGACCATAAGCCACTGCCGCGGCCGTGGGCTCGTTCAATAGTCGAAGCACCTCGAGCCCGGCCAGGCGCGCCGCGTCGCGCGTTGCTTGACGCTGAGCGTCATCGAAATAGGCCGGTACTGTGATAACCACACCGCCTACGTTCTGGAGTTGATCCTTCGCGCTCGAATAGAGGCTTCGTAGGATCTCCGCGCTCACTTCGATCGGAGTCACTTCGCGACCTCCCACATCAAAGCGGACGATCTTGTCCTCCTCTGCGCTCCTCGGTTTTACCAGAGCCTCGGTGCGAAACGACTCTCCCTGAACTTCGCTGTAATTCCGGCCTAAAAAGCGCTTAGCGCTCGTGATGGCCTGCCTAGGTTCGCTCAGCTTCTTGGCCTTAGCGAGCCTACCAACGACCGGCTTGCCCCCCTTGGGGTAGTAGACGGCGCTCGGTAAGAGGGCTCCCCCGTCGCAGGTAACCAGGGCCCTCGGCGCTCCATCCTGGGCATAGGCCACGATGGAATTGGTCGTGCCCAAATCGATACCGATGGGCGTGGGCGGGGCCTTAGGATCAAAAATATCGAGTAGCATGGGGAGCCGAGCTCAAGTTAGACAGCTCAAAAGTCGACTGCTTCAGCCTCATCGAGGAAGCGCTCGGCATAACGAAGCTCTGACAGAGCCTTAGCAACCTGGGCTAGCCCGGCCTCGCTCAACTTGCCTGAGTCTTCGAACGCTGCGCGCAACACTTCAATCACGCTAGCCTTTTCAGTACGAACCTCGGCCAATAGTTCAGCCAAGCGCTTTTGATCTTTCTCTGAACGCGCCTCGCGCAGGTTTTCGCGGCGCTCAAGAGTGAGCATCAAGTGCTCAGGATCAAGCTGTTTTTCAGGCAAATCAGCGTGCGAATGCCCGCGAACCTCGAGCAGGGCTCTGGCACGCGAAATGGGATCCCGGAGGGCGCGATGCGCTTCGTTGATGGTCATGGCCAGAGAGAGCGCCTGCCGCCGTTCCAGGGCGGGGCGACCGCGAAGGCGGTCCGGGTGGGCGACAAGGCTGCGCTGCCGGTGTTGCGCGTCGAGCTCTTGAGGGTCGAGATCGAAGCGCGCCGGTAACCCCAGGATTTGGAAGGGATCGTTCACTTGACCGTGAAAGAGTGACCGCAACCACAGCTTTGGGCTTCATTCGGATTTCGAAACTTGAAGCCCTGAAACATGAGCGTCTTTTCGTAGTCGAATATGCTGCCCGCCAGATACACGAAGCTCTTTTTGTCGACCAAGAAGCGCACGCCATCGACCTCGTAGGCAAAATCACGAGCCTTGGGCCCGTCATCGTCGAACTGGATGACATAGCTAAATCCAGAACAACCGCCGCCCTTCACGCCCAGGCGCACGGCAGCCTGTGGAGTGCCTCGTTTGGCTAATTTCTCGCGCCCAAACGCCGCAGCTCCCACGGTGATTTCGAGCCCCTTCTTCGGAGCCCGCTCAAAAGCTTCCTCCCAAGAAGGGCTCGCGGCGCGCCCTAGCGGCGCTGAAACTTCGGAGGATGGGTTGAGCATAAAAACCTAAGTGAGCGTGACGTGCGAGGTGATTACTTGTCGAGCGCTGCGCGCGCTGCCTGCTTGCGACGAAAATCTTCGATCGCGCTCTTGATGGCATCTTCGGCCAAGACCGAGCAATGAATCTTCACCGGCGGAAGCGAGAGCTCCTGAGCGATCTGACTATTTTGCAGCGAGGCCGCTTCGTCCAAGGTCTTGCCCTTGATCCATTCGGTGGCGAGTGACGACGAGGCAATGGCCGAGCCACAACCGAAGGTCTTGAATTTAGCGTCCTCGATGACTCCGTCCGAGCTCACCTTGATCTGAAGGCGCATCACGTCACCACAGGCTGGCGCGCCAACGAGACCCGTGCCCACGTCATCGGCCTCCTTGTCGAAGGAGCCAACATTCCTCGGGTTTTCGTAGTGTTCGATGACTTTTTCACTGTAGGCCATGGTGCTCTTGCCTCTCTTTTGGGGTCGCTAAGAAAAACTTCGGCGGCGCTTAGTGCGCCGTCCATTGGATCGACTTCAGGTCGATGCCGTCTTGAAACATCTCGTAGAGCGGCGACATCTCGCGCAGCCGCTTGACTTTCTCTACTACCAAGTCACTCACATAATCGACTTCTGCCTCTGTCGAAAAACGACCGAGCCCGAAGCGAATCGAGGAATGAGCTAGTTCTTCATCGAGGCCCATTGCCCGCAGCACGTAGCTCGGTTCGAGGCTCGCGCTCGTGCACGCCGAACCGCTCGAGACAGCCACATCTTTGAGCGCCATCAAGAGGCCCTCGCCTTCAACGAAGGAGAAAGAAATGTTCAGGTTGCCCGGCAGACAATGCGCTGCGTTCCCGTTGCGGGTTACCTGGTCAAGGCGCGAGACGATGCTCTGATTTAAACGGTCGCGCAGCTTTCGGATACGCTCGTTCTCCTCGGGACCGTCGTGCATCATGAGCTGCACCGCTTTGGCGAAGCCCACAATTCCCGGCACATTCAAGGTACCCGAACGATTGCCTCGTTCATGACCGCCGCCATCCATCTGCGAGCTGAGGCGCACGCGGGGCTTACTGCGCCGAACATAGAGCGCACCCACACCCTTGGGGCCATAGAGCTTGTGCGCCGTCATCGACACCAAGTCGACGTTCTCGGTGCGGACGTCGAAGGGCGTCTTGCCTAGGCCCTGCACTGCGTCAGAGTGGAAGAGCACGCCCTTCTCGCGGGTGATGGCGCCGATCTCGCGGATGGGCTGGATGGTCCCGACTTCATTGTTGGCCAGCATGACGCTGACGAGAATGGTCTTGTCGGTGATGGCGGCGCGCACCTGCTCGGGGTCGAGCCGACCATCTTGGCCTACGGGCAAGTACGTGACTTCGTAACCCTCTTTTTCGAGGCGTTTGCACGAGTCGAGCACAGCCTTGTGCTCGATGGCCGTGGTGATGATGTGATTGCCCTTGCCCTTGTAGTACTCAGCGACACCTTTGATGGCGAGGTTATTGGACTCCGTCGCGCCCGAGGTGAAGACAATCTCCTTGCCCGATTCTGCACCGATGAACGTCGCGAGGACATCCCGCGCATCATCGACGGCCGCTTCGGCTTCCCAACCAAAACGGTGGGTTCGACTCGCTGCGTTGCCGAAGGTCTGCGTGAAATAAGGCAACATGGTGTCGAGCACGCGCTGATCGAGCGGCGTGGTCGCGTGATAATCCATGTAGATGGGTAGCTTTGGGGACATGGCTATTGAACGAAAGCTCCGAGAACGAGGGGGGGAGGTTCTGGTTGATCCAGGTGACGATCGCAAGTGGCGCACGACTCTTGGCCCAGATGGGAGTCGCAGGCGGACTGGCAGGCATCGAGATAAGTGAGGCTGGTGACGAGTTCGCGCTCGACGCGATGGAGCTCGCCCAATTTGATTTGCACTTCGCGAAGCTTCTCCTCGTAGGCCACGGCCAGTTTCGAGGCGGCCTCCTTGGCAGAGAACAAACCCTCTTGGCTGAGGAGCATGCGGCGCAACTCGGGGAGCGAAAATCCGGCGGCCTGCAGCTTCGAGATCCAGCGTACGCGCTCGACCGCTTCTCGCTCGTAGAGGCGAAAACGACCCTTGGAACGCTCGGCCGGACGGAGCAGCCCTAGGTCCTCGTAGAGGTGAATGGCTCTAACAGTTTTTCCTGCAAGCTTAGAAAGTTGACCAATCTGGAGCAAGCCCCGCGCCTCGTCTTCGAAGACCTCCGCCGAGACACGATCCCCAACGCCGAGAGTCGAAGACTCGCAGGAGGTAACGACGGAGAGCCGTCGGGGCGGGATGGGGCGTAGAGACATGGCTTGAGAGACCCGGCTGGGGAGACACGGCTTGAAAAACCGGTGCGCCGATGGTGTCGAACCTAACTCTTACGTGCAGGTAAGAGTTGACCATGAAGAAGTAGGACTCGATCCCCCGTCTGTCAAATCCTACTTCGTTCCTTCCCCTACCTTCTTGTGTCCATACGGGTGTATTCCTTTGTCACGAGAATTATTTGTCATCGTGGTTAGCGTCTGCCAGAAGCTAGAGTGGTGGCTTCAGACGAGCTCGCGCATCTACCGAACCTCGATCTCAACCGCTGGGTTCCCGAGGACGACGGCCTCTGGCACTCCGAGGCCGAGGAACTCGCCGAGCGCCTCCGTGAAGGTCGCGTCTGCGTTCTAACCGGCGCAGGCCTTTCGACAGAATCGGGCATTCCGGACTATCGCGGCGGCGGCACTGCGCGAAGGGCGCAAAACCCCATGCGCCTCGCGGAGTTCCTCAGCAGCTCGGCCATGCAGAAGCGCTACTGGGCCCGCTCATTGATTGGTTATGGACGAATGAGTCAGGCCTTACCCACGCTTGGACACAACGCTTTAAGACGGCTCGAACTCGCTGGCATCACAAGCGGGCTCATAACTCAAAACGTGGATGGGTTGCATGGTAAGGCTGGCTCGACGCCAATCGAACTTCACGGAGCGCTGGCGGAAGTCATTTGCCTTTCCTGCGGTCGTCGCGACGAGCGCGCCCGTATCCAGAAAGAAATGGTGCAGCAAAACCCGCACCTCTCGCTCACGAACGTGCCGCTGAAGCCGGATGGCGATGCCGATTTTCCCGATGAGCTCCTGGAGACCTTTCGAGTCCCGACATGCGCCAACTGCCAGGGCCCTCTCAAGCCGGACGTGGTATTCTTTGGCGAGGGCGTGCCGAAGCCTCGAGTCGAACGCGCTTTGGCGCTCCTAGAAGCGTCCCAGGCTCTGCTCGTCGTAGGTTCGTCCTTGGCTGTGCTCTCGGGATACAGATTCGTAAGGCGAGCGCGCGAACTCGGAAGGGCTGTTTACCTCGTCAATATTGGACCCACTCGCGCGGACCCCGAGGCTCAGCTCAAGGTCAAGGGTCGCGCGAGCCATGTGATGCACTTTGTCGCCGAGCGACTGCTCCTATCTAGTTCCTGAACTCATCAGGACCTGACAGCTCGAGACGCCACCCGACAATGGGTGACGTTTGTGCTCCACTCACAGCGAGAAACCACAATCTTCGGGAACCTTGTCACAGGACTTCGGTGCTTCGAAGGGCGCAGAGATCTCGTCAATCTCGTCTTGGTCGGCGTTCAAGATGAACTCCTTGAGCTTGTCGCAAGTCGGAAGTGCGTTGAGCCTGGCGGCTCCGCTATCCAGAGTATCCAAAGCGCAGTCCTCGACTTCACCCACCGTAGCGTCGCACGTTGGGAAATCGCTAATGGTGTCCTCATCGCAGGTGATGGACGAATCTTGTTCTTGGACGCAAGCATCGAGCGCTTCTTGGCAGGGCGCCTCCGGATCTTTGAGGTTGGCCAGCGCCGTGGCACCAGCCTGGATGCCCGACGCCCTGCAGCTCAGTTCGGGTGGGAGCTTCTCTGCCGTAGTGTCGCGAAAGCTATCGCAAAGCTTCTGCTTTTCGGCCTCGTCGAGATCGCCCAGGCTCTTGTTTCGGTCTACGCCGGACCCTTTGGTGCCACCGCACGCCACGGGAAAAAGGCACAAGCACAGGCCCAGACTGAAGAACGAGGGAACCCAAGAGCGGCGTCCTTCGGTTTTCCTAAAAGCTATCATTTGAAAATTGTAAGCTGCCCTCCGAACCGCCGCAACCGAACCCAGAGCCAGAGCGGCGACGCTGGGCCCTGAGCTGGGCCCTGAGCTGGGCGCTGTGCTGGGCGTTCGCGGCGCCCTAACGAAAGAGTCCTGGCCAGACGCTTGCGCGCCATAGGCCCCGAGGACCTTCATGCGTCCACCCGAGCTCACCTCACGGCACTCGGTGTCCGGTGCGCCGCCCCACATCTAATTGCCCGATGCAGGAGCTCCGCCTTCGCCGCCCACGTCACAAATGGGCTCGGCAGTCGGAGGCGTCCCGACGAAGAAGCTCACTTCGTCAATCCATAGATCGTAGCGATTGCCCCGCCCGATTTCGAAGTTGACGTTGTAGAGCTCGTTCAAATCTAGCTGGCCTCCGTCAAAGCCGTAACCATCCGGCAAGAGTTCGTCGAAGGTGACGGCATGCAGACGCCAACAAGGGTCCACCGGGAACTTAATGCGATGAGAATCCCAGCAGGCACCTTCGTCTGCATCGCAGTCGCCCCCTTCGGCACGTGGAACTACGTCTTTCTCGATCACCAGCAGGCGCAAGAGGTCGGGATCGTAACGTTCACCATCCACGGCTGGGTCGGCCTCTACGCTACCTTTGACCCAAAACGAGACACCCGAATAGGCCGAAGCATCGAAGAGGCAAGCCTGTCCCGAGGCCGTGGCGGCGAACTGCCCTACGAACCCCGAACCCCAGTCGCTGAAGCCCTCACCTTGAACGTGAAGAGCGTAACCCGTGCCCCCAGGACCACCAGGTTCGGACCGAATCTCGGAGCCGGTGGGGATTTGAACGCCGCTGACGCTTTCGTCGTTGTAACCGTACCACGAACCATTCAGCCCGTTGCCCTCGAAGCTGTTCTCGGCGTCGTCAAAGTTATCAATCAGGAGAGATTGACTCGGATCACCCACGCTGGGTCCACTAGGCACATCACATATAACTAAGAATCCAGTTGCCTGAGCTCCGCCGCTGCTCGCCTGAGCCCCTCCACTCGCGCCGCCTGAACCAATGGGCAACACAATCTTGCCTCCGCTCGCGACGCTGCCTCCAAGCCCCACGAAACCGCCACTCCCATCGTCGCCGTTCAATTCGTCATCGAGGCCAGGCGCGCTCTTACACGCGAAAGCCGAGGCGAATAGGGCGCCGAGCGCAAATCCGGCGAAACGCGCACCTTGCTTGTGAGAAAATCGTGACATCCAAACCTAGGGGCTATAGCGACATGAGCTCGATTTTTCGGATCGAATTTGCGCTGTGGCCAGCGAACTGCCCTCAGTCTAGCTAGAGGGAAGGCAACACGCGAGCCAAGGAAGGCAACGCGAGAGCCCAGCCGCCGCGACTTCGACGGCGCTCAGGGGGGCCCGTCACGAGGTGTGCGAATCGCGCACAATCGCCTAGTAAAATCACAGTCCGACGGGAAGCGGGTCCGCGATCGAACACCGACCCTCAGGTCACTCACTGAATTCCCTCACTGACGTACCGCAAGCAACCTATAATGTGCCGGATGTTGGCTCGACGGCTCCGCCTTTCCTCAGCTCCGTCCGCCACCCGCCTTAGCCGCAGCCCGCGTGCACCCGCGGCGAATCAGCGACGTTCGGTAGTTCTAGCTCTGCTTGGCCTTGTTCTACTCGCTTTGAGCGGTTGTGGTGGCCCAGACGACGGCAACGCCTCCGCTTGCGCCCCCCTCACAGACTGCGCGAGCGCATGCGTCGACACTAACGCGGACGAAAGCAACTGCGGCGCGTGTGGAGCCCCTTGCACAGCAAGCCAGGAATGTGTGTCGGGCCAATGCTTGGCGAGCTGTCGCCCTCAAGAGCTCAGGTGCGACGACGTATGTCGGACAGTCGCGAGTGACGCCGCCCACTGCGGGTCTTGTGGGAGCGCCTGCTCTGAAGGGCAATTTTGCGATCAAGGCCAATGCCAGAGCCTATGTTCGGGACAATTGTGTTCGAGCGCTGAGGGCAATCTCGTTTGTATTCACCAGGAGAGTAGCCCTGCCCACTGTGGCTCTTGTGGTCATGCCTGCGATTCAACCCAAGTCTGCGAAACCGGCACGTGTGTAATAGCGTGCGCTGCTGACGAAGTTCGCTGCGATGGCGCGTGCGTGAAGACGCAGAGTGATCCGCTCCACTGCGGCTCCTGCGGCTCAGCGTGTTTGGTGGGGGAAGTATGCCAGCAGGGCGCTTGCGCGTGCCCATCGGGTACGCAGGTCTGCGGGGTAGGATGTTTCGATTTGCAGACCGACGCCGAGCATTGCGGCACTTGCGAAACGAGCTGCGATGAAGCCGCGAGCTGCAGCGGGGGCCAATGTGTCTGTGCAGGCGAGGGCGTGAGTGATTGCGATGGTGAGTGCACCAATTTGCTCGCCGATCCAAACCACTGCGGCTCGTGTGGAGAGGTGTGTGAAAGCTTCGAAGCCTGCCAGGCCGGTAAGTGTCGCTTCGAAGACGACGGCTGCGGGGGCGACCCCAACAACATTAGCCTCACCAATGTTGTGCTCTATCAAGCGGTTGAGGTCCAACTGATGACGGGTGGAATGGCCATCAGCCCCGAGACGCGAAATGCCGATATCATCCAAAATCGCGACGCTGTGCTACGCGCCTCCGTGGAGCTTGAAACAGGCACATCGCCTCGAGCTATATCGCTGCGCCTCGTGCTTCGGAACGATGACGACGAGACCATCCTCTTTCATCGCCGCACGGTGAACGCATCCTCCACTCAAGGCGACCTGGGTTCTACGTTCCTCATCGACGTTCCCGCAGCTCTAATTGGCCCGAATACGAGCTATGTCGTAAGTTTGGCGGATTGCGAAGATGCAGCGTCCGCAGGGAGCGTGGGAGACATTGCGTGGCCTCGGGACGGTGCAATCGCCGCGCTGGGAGCACGCAAGGTGGGTCGCGTGAAGCTCGTTTTCTTGCCCCTCGTTCACGACAACCTGACTCCAGACACCACGGACGCCGCTCTTGCCTCCTACGCGGCTGGCGTCATGGCTCAATACCCCATCGAAGGCGTCGACTATCGAGCCGTTCCGGCAATCGAGAGCGGCTTTACCGGCATCAACTTCGACTGGGGTCGAATGCTCGACGAGACAGTCTTCGCTAAGAGGCGGGATGATGCCCCCGCCGCCGATGAGTATTACTACGCGCTCGTTAAACCCACTGAGCGCCTGGGCCAATATTGTCAGGGCGGTTGCACAGCAGGCATTGGTTACCTGACCTCAGGGGCGACGGCAATGAACGTCCCCTATCGAACTGCCCTCGGGCTCGGCTTCAACGAAGAGGTCTCTTGGTCAACTCTACCTCATGAACTCGGCCACAATCACGGTAGGGACCATGCCCCGTGTGGCGGGGTGAACGACGACAAAAACTACCCGTACGAAGGCGCATCGATAGGCTCTTACGGCATGAGCATCGCAGATCACGCATTGCTCGAACCAAGCAAATACGTTGATTTCATGAGCTACTGTAGCCCGACTTGGATCTCAGACTACACTTTCCAGGCCCTTGCCGAGCGAGTAGCGGCGGTGAACGAAGACTCGAATCAGCGCGCCAAAACGGTGGGCGTTCAGAGGTCATGGTGGAGCCTACTATCGACCTCCTCGGGCAGGCGTTGGTCCTCTCCCCGAACGACGGAAGGCGCGCTGGACGACCCCCTCGCCGGGTTCGTTTATGACCAAAACTTGAACCCCCTCGCCGAAGTAGAGCTTGGAAAGATCCCGCTCTCCGGTGGTGGAGCGTTTGTGCTGCTCGTTCCCCCTCCAGAGCAGGGCTGGTACGCGGTCGGAATCGCCGGCGAAACACCGTTCCCGTACTGATAGCGAGCCCCACCCTGTTGGTGGGTGGCGTGCCCCGTTTCACGCCCCAAGCGAGCCTCTGGCTCGTAGCGGCAATAAGCTGACCTAGCTCCGGTTTCGCAATCAACTCGCGCACGTTTCCGCTGCGAAGCTCCGCCTCTTCCCCACATGCATCGAGTTCTACCTCCTTAGAGGGCGTCTTCAGCGGCAGCCGCTCTCGCAATTTCTCAGTTGTCCCGCAACCTCGCCGCCAGTGCGCCGTTATGATATATTAGAGATGTGGCTGGACGCTCCTGCCATTCGAGCAGGTTCCGGTTCCAGCAGCCCCAAACGCGGAGGTTGGTAGATGGACAAGCTTGAAGTCACGTTAGAGAGCGACATCACCGGTTACTTTAGGTCCGTGGTGGCCGAGGTGCTGCACAATAGTCCCAAGGCGCCGGATCCGCTCTTGCAGCAGTATCTGCTTGGGCTCCTCACGGACTGTGCCCTGGGCGAGGTGCGCGTCCACGGTGCCGAGCGAGCTCCTCTCGGTGTACAGCTCGCCGAGGCGTTAAAGACCGCCTATGCAGTTCGCTTCGAGCGCTTGCGCCAACTGGGCGATGAAGTGCTCCTTCTGGGTGGACTATTTGAACCCCACCTCGGTCGAGCCGGGCTCGATGATCGGTACGTCGCGAAAATCGGGGGGACGGCCTACGCGGCAGCCTCTGCGATCATGACGCGAGAGGTGAGCCCGCTCCTCACGCTCGGAAATGCCAAGGCCCCTCACGATGTACTCCTTGAGCTATCGCACTCCTTCGGGAGTTTGATGCATCTCTTGCGCGACGTCGCCGACACGATGCTCGCCCGGGCCGCTCGGTCGGCTACCGACCTCTGCCAATTGATCGAGAAGTGGCTACGCACACGCTCGGACCACCTCGGACACTTGCTATCTGGTCATGGCGTGGTGTTGAACGGGAACGCCTAGGCCCGCCTCGAGATGTCTAACCGTGGGGCCGATGCGGGTCGGCTCCTCGGAAGGACCACGCTGAGAAAACTTCCACACGACCGTGAAACCAAAGGGCACACAGAGCCGTAGTTTGGGGGTGGACCAGGGCTCGCCCGAGCGGTACGCCCACTCAACCCTCCAGCAAGGAATTTCGCCATGATTCACTCCTCATTCGTAAACGCAGCCTTCGTCGGACTTCTCTCGACCCTCAGCGCTCCATCCGAGCCGAACCCTCAAGAAATCGGCCAGCCCGGCGCCGAACAATTGGGCGATAAGGACGGCTGCAGCGGCAAAGACGGCTGCGGCGGCAAAGACGGCTGTAGCGGCAAGAAGGACGAGAAAAAGAAATCGCTCGACTGAGGTTAGTCGACCTCAAAAGAACCAGGCCACCAGGAAGACGCCGATCATCGTCCAACAGATCGCTACCTTGGCCGCAATCCCCAGCAGAATTCCGAGCCAGGTCGCGAAGGCCACCTGGCCCGCCCTCCGCAGGTCTTTCTGAGCCCAAAACTCGCCGAGCGCTGCGCCCAAGAAGGGGCCGAAAATGACGCCAGGAAAGCCAAACGCCAGGCCCACGATCGAACCCAATGTGGCCCCCCATAGCGCGAGTCGGCTGGCTCCAGCCCGTTCGGCTCCGAGCATGCCCGCTACGAAGTCGAGCACCAAAGACAGGACCGTGAGACCCGCCAAGATCCCGATCACGATCCCGCCAACGCGTTCGTAGTGACTGAGGTAGGCTGCGAGCCAGAGTCCGGCGAATGTCAGGGGCGTCCCCGGGAGAGCCGGAAACACGGTGCCAATGAGCCCCAAGACAACCAGGGCCATGGAAAAGACGTAACCCAAGGTCTCAAGCAGCGGACTCATAGATGCGCGCTCGAGCCGAGGACATACTCCCGACGGTAGCCGCGAGTACGATTCTCGATACTGATGCGCACGAGCCCCGAGGGCGTGTATTCGTACACCTCTGCAATTTCCTCTTGCAGCTCCGAGGGCCCGCGTCCCCCGCAAAACGGTTCGAGATCAGAACGATCGGCGAGCGCCGGATCATACGGGAAGAGAATCGTCTCCCACGGCGTGACCTCACCTTGGGGTTGCCCACTCTCGTCTAACGACGTGCACTCGACGAACCGGAGTCGGCCCACGGCGTGGGCCGGCCGGTAGACACGCTCGACGCGCACGGGGCCAGCCTGAGCTTCACCAAGACGCTTTTCGATGATCGGATCAAAAACCTTCTCTCGGCCCAGGTCGCCTTCACGCCAAACCCCGAAGTGTCGCGTAGGGACTTCGCGCACGTAGATATCGGCGTCGGGATCGGCCGCGATCGCCAGTCCGATCGCGGTTGATGCGTGCGGCTGGGGCGCGAGCTGAACTTTCCGGCCAAAGCGCGCTCTCAGCATTCGCTGCACGGCGGGGAACTGAACGCTTCCGCCCACAAGATAGACCGCGCCCATTTCGCGTGGATTTTCTGGGTCGATCCCGTGCTGAACCAATGCTCGAATCAAAATATCGACCGCCGCCTCCGTTTGCTCAATGAGAGGGCGGGCTCGAGAGTAGAGCTCGGCCGCGTCGATAACGACCTGATCGACCGTGAACAGCTCGGCCACATCAACCAGGAGCCTACGCGAGGCCGGATTGAGCGACTCTTTGCCCATACGACAGCGCTCCAGGAGATGCGCCATCATCAATTCGCTCACATCGCTCGTGTCTTTGCCCAATTGCTCGAGCACGAGCTGCGCGATGATCTCGTCAAAATTATTGCCACCCAGTCGGGGGATGCCCTCAGCGCCCAGGAGGTCAAAGTGCCGATCAACGAGCGAGACGGCAGCGGTATCGAAGGTGCCGCCCCCCAGATCGTAAACGACAACGTAACGCTTCTGGCTGCGCGGAGAGAGTGCCCCCAACGTATGCCGAGCGAACTCAATCGCACCCGCCGTGGGCTCATTGACCAACCCCAGGACCGAGAAGCCGGCGCGCGCGAACGCCTCGAGCGTCAGGTACCGCTGCCGAGTGCTGGCGTGGGCCGGGACCGCGACCATGGCCTCGAGGGACTCGCCTGGGTCGATATCGAGGTTGCTGTGATCGATCAGCATCTGGCGTACGTGAACCAGATAGCGAGTTGCGAGTTCGAGGGCCGAATAGCGCGTTCCGGGCAATGCCGAGATCGTTTCATCCGGTGCGGCGCCCGTGATCGTGGCCTTGACCGAGCGGACGAGCGGTACGCCTGGTAAGGGCTCCACTTCAGCGCCCAATTGCAGGTGGCCGTCCGTAAGCGACGCCAGCCCGGGAAGATACTCTTTGAAGCCTTCGATGGTCTGAAAGCTGGCTACGGGGTAACGCCCCTCTCGGACCGCAGACACCACCGTGCGCGTTGTTCCAAAGTCTATGCCAAGTCGCATGGCCTGCTTTCCTTGCCCCGCAGCGAGCCCACAGGGGCTCGGCCCGAGGCCGATGAGTCGATCTGAATGAGGTGCCGGTCGGCCCTCGCTAGATACTAGGCACTAAAGAGGCTTTAGGAAACTTCGGGACAAAATAGGGCGCGAACCGGCGTCCGAGGACGCCCTTGAACTCTCGGCCCGCTCAAAAACAGCGATATACCCCGGTCCAGGCTCGGCGCACTTAGCTGCGACCTCTCGATTCGAGCCGCGAGCCGAACTCGGCCATGACCTGCATATAGAGTTCATTGCCAAGATAGCGGTCTTCGTAACCGTGGTCGATGTTCGGGTTATCGTTTACCTCGATAACAAACACTTCATCGTCACGTTGTTTTAGGTCTACCCCGTACAGGCTCTTGCCCACCATTTTTGACGCCTTCAGCGCCGCGCTCACGACCGCCCGAGGCACCTCAAACGTGGGCAGTGTTTCGCAACCGCCGAAGTTATGTCGACGAGAGCGATGGTTGAAAATCTGCCAATGATTGCGCGCCATGTGATAGCGACAGGCGTAGAGCGGCCTTCCGTCCAGCACCCCGATGCGCCAGTCGAACGCGGTGTAGAGATACTCTTGGGCCAGAACCAAAGAGGACTCTTTCAGAAGTTCGTCCAGCTTCTCTCCCAGCTCCTGCCGCGTTTGCACTTTGAAGACACCCCTAGAAAATGAGCCTTCTGGCACTTTGAGCACAACCGGATAAGCAAACGCTTCCTCGATTCTATCCAGCTCCTCGCTCGTGCGACTCGTAACGATCATGGTTCGAAGTGACGGCACGCCGCTGTAAGTAAAGGCGTCGTGCAAGAAAACCTTATTGCAACAACGCAAAATCGAGGTCGAGTCATCGATAACGATCAGCCCTTCTTGCTCGGCGCGGCGCGCGGCGACGTAGGTGTGATGGTCGATGGCCGTCGTCTCCCGAATGAAAAGGGCATCGTACTCACCGATCGTGTCTAGATCAGCACTTGTGATGAGCTCTGCGTTGATGCCAACTTTATGTGCAGCCTTCACGAACAGGCGCAGGGCTTCACGGTCGCTCGGCGGATACTTCTCCTCCGGATTTATCAAGATCGCCAGGTCCCAGCGTGTCTTCTGCTTGGCCGTCGGTGCGCGCCAAGCGCGCCCCGTGTGCGCCTGCAATTGAGCCAGAAATAGCGCGCGATTTTCAGACGACAGCGCTGAGAAGGCGTGTCGCGCCAGCTCGACCTTCGCTCCGTGCTGCCCCCGCCGAACCGACACATGCAAGATCGGCGACGGGTATTTGGCGAAGATCTGCCGTCCTACTCGCTGCCAGAGCGGGATGTCTGTATGGCCAAAAAAGATAAAGAATTCATGCTCGGTATCTGGCGCGAGCTGCTGAAGAAGATCTTGCCCGAGCGACACGCTAAAGGTCAGGCCCGTTCCGTCCGGCTTTCGTCTTAAATCGTTGATAGTTCCAACGCTCGGTAAGACCTTGTGCTGACGCGCCTCAGCCAAGAGCGAACAATAATAGCCCCGGCTCAAGTAGAGACTCGTATCGCACAGATTGATAATGCGTGTGGGAGGTTCGCCGCGTTTCGGGAACTCTGCCAGGTATTGTTCGAACCGCACGACCTCCGCGCCGTCGATAGATTCTGGGACATCTTCGCCGTCAACTACGACGATCGTCTTGAACATGGACGCTTGCATACGGCCGCATGACTCGGCCCGCAATCTCACCTGGAGCGGCCGGATTCGAGGGGCTTTCCCAATCCGAAACCAAGACCGCCGCCCACCGCCAAAGGCCCCCGGGCGCCCCTAGGGCAAGGAGGACACACGAGGGAGGAAGACCACTTCCCGCTTGCCCGCAGCGGACCCCAATCCCTCCAAAGCTGCCTCTAGCGCTCGCGCAGCTTGGTCATCCCGCGCATAGCAAGAAACGGTGCGCTCCGCCGCCGAAGGGATTGGACCTGGATACGTCAATTCCGCGACCTTGATCCACACCTTGGGCACCTGACCGACGAACCAAGCGTCGTAGATGAGTGCAAAGCGAACTCCTTGCCGCGCAAGAACGTCTTCCATCCAGTCGGTTTCCCGGCGCGACTTCCGCGCCTTCAGGATTTCATACGAAGAAAGACCCCACAGATCGACAACTGGGAAACCACTCCGAAAAGAGATGAGACCGATATCATTGGCAGCGACGCTCGCCCCGAGCTGACGACTGAGCTCCGCCAACGTGCCCTGTTGATAGTAGATGCTCCTAGCCCCAAACGGCGTCTGAACCAGTCGTCCTAGATAAGGCGCGCCCGCTATCGAAAGGCCCAAGGCGAGTGCCCAGGCCCGGCCTCGATTCCACGTTCTCCCACCCAGCCCCCGAACGTTAAGTTGAACCGCGGCGAAAAGAACCACAAATGCCCACAAATATAGCTCGTAGCGTCCGTAGTCACCGAAGAACAAGTGCAAGACCAGGGGCACAAGCGGGATGCACACCATTCGCCGCCCCCTTGAACTCGGGCTAGTCGCTCCAAACCAGATCTCCAGAGCCGCGCACAGACCGAAGAGCAACCCCCGATTTGAATGAACCAGCGCGTCGGCAGCTCGACTCGCTATCAGCCCGAGCGACCCTAGCCCCGAGTGACTCCAGGCAAGGGGCGACTTCGCATAGATCGACGTGGGGACAACGGGATCGCCATGCGCCATGAGAAAGAGCCCGAACGCGAGCGGCGCTACAAGGGACGCGGCCAAGACTCGCGCCGACGAACGAAACTGGCGCTCCATCGCCAGAAACGACACAAGACCGAGCGTGAGCCCCAAGTTCTCATAGCGAATCAAGGGCCCCACAACGAACGGAATGAAGTCCACGAAACGTGGCTGGCCCCGGTTGAAGTACCTGCCCAAACCGCGAACGGCAAAGGCGCTAACCAGAAGTTGCAGCGAATGCTCGAGTCCCAAGAAAACGGTTGGAACGACGTTGCAGACGACGATCACAACCATGGCCAGAAACGGCGCCGAGCCAACGCCTCGTCTTGGCAAAACACTGCCCAAGTTCTCTTCCAGAGTCCGTTGACAGATCACCCCAAAAGCCAGAGCAAAAGTGCAGTTCAGCGCGAGCGGCACGAACTCCAAACCCCGCATGCCCGCGAAAATCGCCAGCAAAAAAGGCCAAGCCATGCTGGACGAGGGAGAAGAAAAGTGGCTCGAGTCAAGCCCGTAGTGCCCTTCCGCGAGGGTCCGGGCAAGACTCAAATGGATATAGGCGTCGTCGAGCGCGTAGCTAAAATGGCCCCCCGTTGCCCAAAGAATCGATAGCCACTCGACGAACAGAAGCGCGCTCGTAAAGAGTAAGGTTGAAGCGGCCGAATCCCGCCGAGCGCGAACCATCGCTAAAAACCAGAGCACAGTTTCGAACCAGTCGAAACAACGCAGTATTCGGCTCCGATTCGGCGCTGCGCTTTCGTGCCGACTTCTCGACTCGAAAACGAGCCTCGACGCAGACGGCTAGCCGTGGCCCGGATAGACTTGATCTCGGCCGTTGCTCTTCGCCTGGTACAGGTTTTGGTCGGCCTCGGCCACGAGCTGCTCGGGTTGAACCTGAGAATCGGGTAGAAATTCTGCAACGCCAATTGAAATAGTGACGTGGAGCGAGGAGTCGACACTCATCGGAAAGTCGTGCTTGCGAACCGCGCTCAAGAGCCGCTCACCCAACACGATGGCCTGACTCTTGCGGTTACCCGCGCAAATGATCACAAACTCCTCGCCGCCTGAACGCGCTAGGAAATCTTCAGTCCTCAGGGTGGTCGTGAGCACCTTGGCTAACTCTTCAAGGACTCTGTCGCCCACCGGGTGACCGTATGTGTCGTTGACCTTCTTGAAGTGATCGATATCGAGCAAAACCAAAGAAAGGGGCTGCTGATGTCGCCGAGAGAATGCCAGCGCTCTCAGGATTTGTTCGTCGAAAGCTCGTCGGTTGAACAGGTTGGTCAGAGGGTCCCGCATCGCAGCGGCGTAGAGACGGTCGCGCAGCGCAGCTTCGATCGAGTCTTCGACCGCAAACTTGAGGGCGATGTCGCCCACCTGGATCTGGTCGCCCTCGTTGAGGGGATGCGCCTCAATCTGCAACTGATTAACGAAGGTGCCATTCTTGCTGCCTAGGTCCTTCACCATGAAGACATCATGGGGGAGACGCACGATCTTAGCATGGTGGCGGCTAACACTCTCGTCGTCGATCACCACGTCAGCGTCCTCGCTTCGACCGATGAGCAGACTCTTAGCTGGCAGCGGATAGGCTCGCCCCATGGTTGGTCCGGAAAGTACCAGGAGCGAAGGCGTTGCGCTCTCCGACTCCGGACGCAAGCTCGTCCGCCTGGCTATTGTTGTGTCGTCATTTCCTGACATTTTCCCCCTCCTCCTTTCCTACGGCGAATTCCAAGCAGCACTAAGAGCCCAAGCGCCAACGAGCTAGCTCCGAGCTGAGAGCTCCCGTTTGCGAAGGCGCAACCCCCGCCCCCGCCAGCAGCACCACCGTCTCCATCCACGTCGCCCCCTCCGGAAGTTCTTCCTCCGTCCTCGCTTGGGTCTCCACCCTCCCCGCCTCCAGCGCTAGGTCGTCCGCCAAGTCCCACACCGCCCGAGCCACCATCCCCGCTCCCCGGCGCGAGCTCAAGGGTGGCCCCTTCTCCCGCCTCTTTCAGGTGTTCACGTACGAACTCACCAAACGGGGCTAGCTGCGTGTAGTAGTTGTAGACCTCGGTGCTCTCGCACTTCCCCCTGAAGAAGGAGAACACGCCCAAGATGGCTCCGGTTTCCGCCGCTAGCGCCGGCCCTCCGCTGTCGCCGGGACACGGACCTCGCCCCACCGAGAAGGTGCGCGGCGGCGCCTGACCCTCGTAGGGAAAGAATTCGCTCGGGCCTACGCCGAGGATACCGATTCCGGCGAGTTCGTGCTGAGCCGTGGTTGCGTCGTCATTGAGGCCAAACCCGACCAAGTTGACGTGCTCGTTGGGCACCACCCCGCCGTCTAGCCGCACAGGAGTCGGCTCCGCATCGAGAGGTACTTGGAGCTCTACCAATGCGATATCATTGCGGCAAATGGTGTTCGTCTCCACCACGAAGATATTGCGCACTTGGAGGGCATCTGGGGTCGCTTTGTCAATGCGGGTAGGGGGTTCGACGCCTCGATAGATGCGGATCCAGTCCGGACCATAAGGTAGGCCAACCCCGCCCGCGTCGGACGGAGACCGTGGCTTGGTATCGTCGATGTCACCTTCGATGGTGCAACTAAAGGTACCTTCAGCAAAAGCGGAAACGCAGTGCCGCGCAGTCAAGACGAACGAGGGTGAGATGAGGGAGCCAGTGCAACCGCGATCCTGCGTTTCAGGATCATCGTCGAGGTGGCTCGCGACAAACACGATGTTGTCTCGATGACTAGGGAAGCCACCCACTATGGCTGATCCTTTGGAGCGAACTTCATCCGTGGCGTGAGCCACGGGCGACGCGACCCCAACGAGTACTCCCGAACCGAGCAAGCTCGAACCAAGTACCGAGAACCTCATTCGGGGAAGCCTTCGACGCAGGGCGGGCTGCCAATAATCTCATTCGACTCACTATCGTAAGTAGCAACATTCTGAACGTAGACCCCGGCCGCATCGATACAGTAGATGCTTGGCTCCATCCGCCTTGCCCCGTTATCCAGGTGAAAGTCGGGCGGACCCATAGTCCCTTGAAGCGAAAACGAGGACAAAGGATCTTGCCCCAGGTAGTTCAACACGGGCGCGACTGACTTCGGTCCGACGTCAAAGCTCTGCGCTCCACCGATGAGCCGTCGCATGCCCTGCGCGATTCGGCTGCCCTTGAGCTCACCCGCTTCATGCGCCGAGGCCAACGCGTAGAGCAAGAAGTACGTCGTATCGTAGAAATTCTCTGTGCCTTCCAGCGGAAATTCAACGTCGTAGGTGCTCGTCATTCTCGAGAAGTAGCTGTCATATATCCGCGTATCGGTCGCCGCGGCGTAGTTAAAGCCAAGCGAACGTCCGGGAGCAAAATCTTGCGTGAACTCGATTAGACTTTTGTCACCAAACAGATCTGGCGAGAAAACGTAGAAGGTATGACCGGACGCGTTCCCTTCGAAATTTTTCATGAGGGCCACCGCTTCGCCACTGGCTAAGGTCAAAACCACGTCGGGTTGGAAAGCCAGCAGCTTCTCTAACGCCTCAGAGAGATCCGGCTTGGGTACGACGAGTTCCGAATCAATACGGATGCGCAGGAAGTTGCCCGCCGTTTCGTTCGCCTTCGCAGACTTCCCATTCCAAGTAACAGACTCGTAGGCGTACTCCGCCAAATCGGCGAGGAACGGCGTCTTTGCCTCCACCATGGCCACGCGGATCGGCGCAGATGGCTCGATCTGATAGAGGGCGCGCACATGCTCTTCAACTTTGGGAGCGAGCGGATTCAAAATAGGCGCCAAGTCCGATGCGCTGCCGAGCATCTGCCACAAGAGGTCGTCATCCTTGGCGCCCTCGAGCGTGCTATCCGACCCGAGAGGACTCAAGAAAAACACGTCCTCGGTCTTGGCATGCTCGAGAAAAACTCGGAGTAGATCTTGCGAGTAAAGTGACGAGATCACCGCAGGGACGTGCAGCGTCTCTATGAGGTGCTTCGAGCTGGCTTCGAGATCTGGCGAATCAGTGCCAGCGCAGACCACCGCCACGATGGGCCTGAGTTTCCCGCTCTCTCCTCCCGGCAGCCCACCGAGCGTGTGACTATTGAATTCATCAATGGCGAGCTCGTAATTCAACGTCGGCGCAGACTGCCGCGGCGATATTGGATCCACATAGGAGTAAGCACCGATCACGATCGGATCACCGCTCTTCAGGTTCTTGTAGTTGGTCCCCGCTCCGAGCACGAGCGGACAATCGACGCCACTCGTCAAGTTTACACACGCGCCCATCCGACACAGAGCCGGCGAACTGAATGCCTTTTGAATGCATTCCGCGTTCGTAGTGCATTCCGGTGGGGCGCCACCTTCGCCCCCTTGCCCGCCACTGCTCGTACCGCCACCGCCCGCCCCACCACTAGGTGATGCGGGCGAGACGCACACGCCACTTTCGCAAGTGCTATGGGCAAATTCACTGCCTCGACTCTGACAGTCGGAGGTGTGCTCGCATTGAATGGGACTGAGATCGTAGAGCAATGAGCACGCCGGTGTGGAGACGAAACCAACGAGAGCAAAGACAACGAGACTAGCGACTCGCAAGATTCGGGCGGTATGCACGCAGGCTAATTCTAACACGAAACTTCGGGTCTAAAAAAGCAATCGGGCCGGATCCTGAGTGGACCGGCCCGACTTCGGAGCAACTTGGGAGAATGTGATTCTGATAGCTGAGCGCGTCTGCGGAGACCTGCGCTGAGGTAGGTTCAGGTCGCGCAATAGAGCGTAGATATGTTCCAAGGCGCGGGACGTAACTTACCGGTCTTAGCATTGCACGAGCAGGACTTATCCTTGAGGTTGAGGTTGGTCGCGGTACAGGTAGCGATCACGGAGCCGGAGCTAGTTCCGCTGTCGCCGTTCATGGTCCCGGAAGGGTCAATGGCGATCTTCCCAGCGGACGCGATGAAGGCGATGTACGGATTCTGATTGCCGCCGAAAAACATCAAGCGCTCTTGCAGATTCTGAAGGGCCACGCCTTGTGCTGCGAACTCAAAGTGCACGCCGCACGCACCAGCCACGGAGAAGGTGCCGATTTGGTTCAGGGCGTACTCACCAGGCATTTGCCGCGGCGAGTTCCGCCTGAGGTTGGCCTCGTGGTTCTGTTGCCGAGCGAAAGAAGCCTTCAAGTCTTCGCGGAACGCCGTTGCGCTAAAGATATTCTGGGGGACGTAGTTGTTCACCGTCCCAAGCTGGTGATCGAGAATGGCCTGGGTGTTATTGCAAGCTCCGAAACCTCGGCTCGCGCAGCGGTTCTTGGCGTCTTGAGTCAGGTAGACGCGGTCGCCACTGTAGAGGTCCTTGAGCGCGTCGATGCGACCGATTTCACGAGCCATCGAGACGGCGAGCGCAGCGCGCATTGGATCCTGCCACTGGGCCTGCGAGCAGCTGAGCGCAGAGGACGTCTCTGCTACATCTTCGTCCGACATCGACGCGATCATTTCGTCGGTCATTTCCTGAGCTGGCTCAATCGCGCAGCCCGTGACGGCTAAAAGGCCCGTCAGGCAGATACCAATCAACTTACTACTCATCTTGTTCATCTTGTGTCCTCCCTTGGAAAGTCGTTCCGATGTCGAGTCCTATTGCAGACGGCGTGCCACCGCTGGCTGTCAGGTCAGCTCTGGTCACGCAGGCCTTAGGATCGCCTGCAAGCGCCTGATACTACTGGGTTAATTTAGAGCGACCGGTGCGGCACATGTAAGCCAACGCTCGCACCTCGCCGCTGATTTCGGCTGAAGCGAGTTGTGCAAGGCGTTGTGCAAAGTACACAACGCCTTGCACAATTTTGCACAACCGCTTGCACAAGTGAGTGTTCGCGCGCCGAGCTCTCTCGGGCAAACACAACACACACGAGGACGCGCTACGGGCGAAGGACGAACGACGTCACTCGCGCCCGAGACGCGTCGGTTCGGTCCAATTCCGTCGCTACACCATGTCACTCGCACCGCGAGCTCATAGGCGAACGAGGCTTGCCTACGCTGTCGTCTTCTTGCGCGGGCGAGGTAAGCCGAATTCCTCAATGCGATTGATGAGCGTGCGCCGCGAAACACCGAGAATTTCTGCCGCTTTGGTTTGGTTCCCGTCAGCAATGCGTAACGCTTCCGAGATCCTCAGTTTCTCGCTCACTGAACGGGGCGTATCAACCCGCGGTATGGGCGGCGTGTGAGCAAGTGGACCCACCAGCGCCGACTGCCCTCCGGCATAGCGAATCTTGGGGTTCCAGCCTCGAACTTCTCCGAGGTCACGAACGTCAGTCGCTTCATCCAGAAAATCATCGCCGGCAGAGATGAGGCTTTGAGGCAAGTGCTCCGGCAAGATAGGGCCCCCTGCACTGAGAAACGGTGCGCGCTCCATGGCATTTCGTAGCTCTCGCACGTTGCCCGGCCAAGGGTACTCCAGCATGGCCTCCACGGCTCGCGGGCTGAGCTCCGGCACGCGGATACGACTCCCCATACAAAACAGGCCTAGAAAATGCCGCGCGAGGGGTTCGATCTCGCTCTTGCGCTGACGAAGCGGCGGGATGCGCAGCACGATACCGCTGATGCGATAGTATAGATCTTGCCGAAACCGGCCCTTGGTGACGGCAGCCTCGAGATCGCGGTTGGTCGCCGCAACGAAACGGACATTGATCGGTAGGCTTTTGCTCCCGCCGACGCGACGAATGCGTCTTTCCTCAAGCACCCGCAGGAGTCGAACTTGAGTCGCGAGCGGCATCTCACCTATCTCGTCCATGAAGATTGTGCCGCCTGCTGTCGCTTCGAAGAGCCCGGCGTGGGTAGCGTGCGCGCCTGTAAAGGCGCCTTTTTCGTGGCCGAAGAGCTCGCTCTCGAGCAGGTTCTCCGCGATAGCCCCGCAGTTGACCTTCAAGAGCGGCTTGCCTGCTCGTAGCGAGGCATGATGCACGGCTTCAGCAAGGAGTTCCTTGCCCGAGCCCGTTTCACCATGAATCAACACTCCGATGTCGCTTTGCGCGGCGCGGGCGGCTAGTTCGTAGATGCGACGCATCTCAGGGTCAACGATCACAGCACCTCCGCTCGAAGACGGAGGGATCGTCGAATGAACAATGCGCCCGGTAGCTTCTTCGACGTGGAGCAGACACGGCACGGCACCAAGACGTAGAACGTCTCCGCTCCGCAACGGGTACCTCTGACCTGGCACGAGGGCGCCGCGGGCTGAATCGCCTCGAGGTGCCGAACCTTCGCTCGCCGGAAAGATCTGCGTGCCGTTCGAGCTGCCTAGGTCTTCGACCTCAATCGTTGACCCAACGTGGATCTGAACATGCTCGCGGGAGATCGAAGGGTCATCAACGCGAATTTGCGCCCTGGACCCCCGCCCTACCCGAAGCGTTGCCCCATATGGGAGCGGATGCGTCGAAGACGTCTGCTTCAGATAGACGGTGAGCTCAGCCAGGGACTTCACTTGGTTCTAGGGTTCCACGCAGGCAAACCACTCATCCAGCGATACTTGGCAGGGACTGTCACCATCCAGAGCCACCACTACGTATCCAGGGAAGAGCTCGGAGCAGTAGAATCCGTCAGGATCGTTACCTTCACAAGTTCGATACGCAATGTATTCCGTCTCGCAGGTCTCGCCTTGGCTTACGCAGCCTTCCACGCAGGCCGCGAGATCCTCGTGACCCTCACAACCTACCGCTGTTGTGACTTCACACGACGAATTACAGGCTACTTCGAGCTGCGAAGAAGCACCTCCCATTTCGCCACCAAAACCACCCGCACCACCGCCACCGAAGTCTTGACCGCCACCAACGGAGCCACCCGAGCTAGAGCCCCCGCTCACGTTCGCCCTACCCCCGGTTGCGCCTCGACCCCCAGTCGCGCCTTGACCCCCAGTCGCGGCCTTTCCACCACTCGAAGCGGGGCCTCCGCCCGCCAACGTTCCTCCCGTTGACGGGTCTCCTCCGCCATCATCCAGGTCCCCTGTGCCAGTGTCACACGCTCCCAAGATGGCAGCTAGGGCGACGCTAACACTTCCCAAGATCATCGTTCGCTTCATTCTTTCTCCTATAAACTTGTAAGAATTCAATATTGGCGTGAGGCCATGGACTCGACGGTCAGCTCACCTCGAACATAAGCCTAAAATTTGCCCCGCAGGCCGAGGCCACCCGCTGTCGGAAATAGTGCGACACCGCTCAAGCTCGGTTTGGCCGCTTCCTTGCCCTTCTCCGGATTGTAAAGTTGCAGAAAGATGCTCGTGCCAAGGGCGGTGCCAGCGGCAATGAGTAAGACATCACTAGTTACGAGCCACGTCTGTGCGTTCGCCGAGACGCGCTCGAGTTCAGCCGGATCGGGATCGAGTCCTGCTTTCATATCTGAAAGCCTGCCCGCTTGTTCGGCACCCACAAGTCCCGTTGCGAGCGCGCCACCAGCGAAAAGCGCCGTGGCTGTCCAACTTACCCAGCGCGCTGTTTTCAATGGGCTTGCCTCAGTCTCCTGCGTCGGCTCTTTGGGCCGCTCAACGACTACCGTGGCCGGGACTTCGGGCTCTTTGGTCAGATTGACCTTCAGCTGCAGACTCTCGCCACCCGCCAAAGTGAAGGCGCGCTGCTCGGGCGAGAATCCTTTTTTGGTGAGCCGAACGCGATGCTCACCTGCATCCAGGATGAGCGCTTCGCCAAACGGCGAGGTGCCTACCACCCTATCGTCGACCATGGCTTCGACCGCGGCCGGGGCTACTTCAATCTGCAGTGTCGCCGTTCTGCTGCGCAAAAGGTTTAGATCTTTCTCAACCGCCGCTCGACGCTCTAGGTCGAGCGCCGCTCCGCCTTCGGCGAGATATCGTTCGAGCGCGATACGGGCCCGGGCGAACTTGCCGAGTGAGATGGCCACCTGACCGATGTTGAAGAGCACCCGATAGTTGGGAACTAGCTGATAGGCCCGCTCAAACTCGATGAGTGCCAAGCGATAGTCCCCCTCTTCGTAGAAGGAAATGCCGCGGCGAAAACGTTCACCCGCCTCTTCGCGCTGTTCTTCCGTGGGCTGGCTTGGCGTCTGGCCAGAGGCAGGAGAGCCTGCATCCGGAGGGCTCGATGCAGGAGGGCTCGATGCAGGAGGGCTCGCTTCGAATGGAGCCACCTCACTTGTCGCACCTTCCGAAACTTGGACAGAGTTGGGCTCTTCGGCCCAGGCGGCCGGACTCCAGGTAGCCCCGAGCAGCGAGAGCCAAATAAGGTTTCGAGAGTTCACTTTCTGCACGTTCAAGGAGCCTCAGCGAAGGGATTACTGGTGTCGATAGCGCGAGGCCTTTTCTCAGGCGGCTTCGCGAAATTGGGGGCCGGCGAAACCACCACTGCCGCTGGGTGAGCCACCTTGCTCGATGACTTCACCTTCGGTGCACTAATTTGTGGAGCCCGCTCAAGGCTCAGCGTCAGCTCTTGGTCGCGCTCGTAGCGCAGCACCTGTTCGAGCGACAGAAACCCATCTGCCTCAACCCGCAGCCTGTGCTCTTGATGCGATTGTTCTAGGCTTTGCTCAACCTGGCCGCGTCCGATCTCGACGCCGTCGAGGAGGATGCGAGCCTCAAGCGGCTTGGTCGTGATATGAAGGCGAACTTCTGGGGGTAAGGAAGGCGCCGGGGGAGCCGTCGCCGCCGCATTCGGGAGCACCACCGACTGAGCAGAAACAACTGCACCTTTTGGCGCCCACGGACCCAGCTCGACCGAGAGCGCGCCCCCTAACGCGGCCACCGCCGCTAAAGACCAAAGCCAGGGGGCGCGGCTCGGCCTCGGCGGTGAACCACTCTCAAGGATGCTAGTCGTGACCGTACCCGTAGCGACGGAGCCGGTCGCAACCATGAGCCCATCGGGGATGGTCTTTACGTCCTCATCGGCCGCCGGCTCGCGGCTCATGGCGCGAATTTTGGCGTTTCGACTGTTGATTTTACTGCCCAGACTATGCTCAAGCAGAAGAGCGATGTCTTTGTTAGTGACGCGACGATCTTCTTCTCTGAGCCACTCTTCAAGGCCGTTATGAAAATCGAGCGCCGTCTCGAAGCGCTCGCTGGGATCTTTGGCCAGAGAGCGCAACAGAATCTTCTCGAGTCCAACTGGAAACGATGGGTCGACCTGACGAGGGTGCTCGATGTTCGCCTCTAGGATCTTGTACATGAGCGCGATGGCGTCAGCGCCTGCGAACGGTCGCTTTCCGAGCGTCGCCATATAAAGCACACAGCCCAAGGCGAAGATATCGGCACGTCGATCGATGTCCTTAGAACGCACTTGCTCGGGCGCCATGTAGGAAAGCTTGCCCTTGACCTCTCCTGTGGCCGTCGCTTGGTGAACTTGACCGCGCGCCTTGGCTACGCCGAAGTCAGAAATAGTAACGTGTCCGAGCGTCGAAATGAGCACGTTTTGCGGCGACACGTCGCGATGGACGACGTGCATGCTATGGCCCGCTTCATCGACTAGTTCGTGGGCAGCGTGTAAACCGAGGGCCACCTGAGCCACGATTCTTGCCGCGATACCGAGAGAGATAGCTCGCGTGGGCTGGGCCTGTAACAAGTCAAACAGGCTGGCTCCGTCGCACCAGTCCATAACCATGTACTGGACGCCGGTGGCGCGGCCGAGCTCGTACACCCGACACACATTGGGATGCTCAATCAGTGAGGCGATGCGGGCTTCGTCAAAGAGCACCTTGGCCGCCTCTTGACCCTCTTGTTTGGTGGTCTTTAAGGCCACGATGCGCTTGCCTGCCGCCGAGGTATCGAGCGCGGACCACACCTCCCCCATACCACCTTCACCAAGCGGCAACAGGAGCCGATAGTGATCTAATGTACGTGGAGTGTCGGCGGAGGTCACTGGCGTTAAAGTATAAAGAATAGCGCAAAATCCGAGAACAGCGCAATGAACGGCTCAAACCAAATGAAGATTTAACTTCCAGCGCGAATCCTTCTTGGAAGCTCATGCAACTGGAGCGGCTCATGCAACTGGAGCGGCTCATGCAACTGGAGCGGCTCATGCAACTGGAGCGGCTCATGCAACTGGAGCGGC
>Ga0164241_10000247_pt1 | contig 124106 bp, 91 predicted proteins | sample OricomyardsoilBY_FD_108780 | JGI IMG/M metagenome (GOLD analysis project Ga0164241, IMG submission 108780) | Backyard soil microbial communities from Emeryville, California, USA - Original compost - Back yard soil (BY) | ecosystem: Environmental > Terrestrial > Soil > Unclassified | place... | reverse complement strand
TACCTTGCCCAGCGCTTCGAGAACGTCCACAAAATTTGGGGCCTGACCATTCAGTACGAGGGCAACTCCGTGCGCAAGCTGGGCACACTGCTGGAGAACCTGAAGGGCGCGGTCAAAGGCTTCCCCGAGAACATCAAGGCGTATTTCGATCTCGTGGACGACTTCAAGCCCGACGTCGTCGTCAGCGACTTCGAGTCTTTCAGCTACCTGTACGCCACCAACCACATGCTGCCCTGCATCAGCGTCGACAATATGCAGATCATCAACCGCGCCAGGCACGCGCCCGAGCTGCTGGCCGGCTACGAAAAGGAGTTCGAGCTCACCAAGCGCATCGTCAAGGCCAAGCTCCCGGGGTGCTTTCACTACCTGGTGGCGACCTTCTTCCACCCCGAGCTGCGCAAACAGCGCACCACGCTGCTACCCTCGATTCTGCGGCCCGAAATCTTGTCGGCGAAGTCGGTGCCCGGCGAGCACCTGCTCGTCTATCAAACGTCGACCACCAACGCCCAGCTCATGGACGCGCTCAAGAAGAGCGGCTTGCCGTGCCGGGTGTACGGCGTTCGTCGCGGCATCGAAGCCGACGAGACGGACGCGAACCTCACGTTTCGCCCCTTCAGCGAGGCCGGCTTCATCGACGATCTGCGCAGCGCACGCGCCGTCGTGGCGGGCGGCGGCTACACCTTGATGAGCGAGGCCGTCTACCTGCACAAGCCCATGTTGTCTTTGCCCGTGCAAGGCCAGTTCGAACAAACCTTGAACGCCCTGTACCTCGAAAAGCTCGGCTATGGCCGGCACGCCAAGGTGCTGGATAGCGCAACCCTCGAGCGCTTCCTGGCCGACGTGCCGCGCTGCGCCGAAGCCCTCGAGGCTTACTCGCAAGACGGCAACCGCCTCATGCTCGCCGCCCTCGACCAACAAATCGCCCTGGCCACGAGCCAGCGCCGCTAGCGGTCTCGTCCGAGGGCTTGTTGCGCTCGAGAATTTTCACAGGAAGATCGGAAGGGCGGAAGGCGGAGAGAAGGGGCGAGAATTTTGGGTGCGCGCTGGCGCCCGTGACTGGGGCGTGCGTCGAGGCGTGGGCGCGTTGGCGGCGGGGGCGGAGCGAGCGGGATTAGCTGGCGGCGGGGGCGGGCTTGTGGGAATGGCAGGCCCCCATGGCCGAACCGCCGCTCTATGCTTGTTTGCCGCCGCGCGGTTCGGATTCGGACGCGGTGCTGAACGGCTTTCTGAAGTACGTCGAGCACCTGGGTCTCCAGCTGTATCCGCATCAAGAAGAGGCCGTATTGGCCGTGATGACGGACAGCAACGTCATCGTTCATACGCCCACGGGCTCGGGCAAGTCGTTGATCGCGTTGGCGGTGCACTTCAAGGCCATCGCGGAGGGGCGGCGCTCTTTCTACACCTGCCCGATCAAGGCGCTCGTCTCCGAAAAATTCTTCGACCTTTGCCGTGAGCTCGGGCCCGAGCACGTCGGCATGATGACCGGTGACGCGACCGTGAATCGCGACGCGCCGGTCATCTGCTGTACGGCGGAAATTTTGGCGAACATTGCGCTGGCCGAGGGTCAGGACGCCGACGTCGACTACGTGGTGATGGACGAGTTTCATTACTTTTCCGACAAGGAGCGGGGCGTCGCTTGGCAAGTGCCGCTGCTGACCTTGTGGCGCAGCCGCTTCGTGCTGATGAGCGCGACCCTCGGTGACGTCGCGGCTTTCGAGCAGCTGCTCGAGAAGCACACGGGCGAAGGCGTCATCACCGTGCGCTCCGGCACGCGCCCGGTGCCGCTGTCCTTCGAGTACCAGGAAAAGCTGCTGCAAGAGGCGGTCAAGAACCTGGTCGAGCAGGGGCGGGCGCCGGTGTATCTGGTCAACTTCACCCAGCGCGGCGCGGCCGAGGCGGCCCAAAGCCTGCTGTCCGTCGATTTTTCCAGCAAGGACGAGAAGCGCGCGCTGTCCGAAGCCATCAAGGGCGAGACGTTTCGCAGCCCGCACGGCAAAGAGATGCAGAAGCTGCTGCGTCACGGCATCGGCTTGCACCACGCGGGGCTACTCCCGCGCTACCGCCTGCTGGTCGAAAAGCTGGCGCAGCGGGGGCTGCTGAAGATCATTTGCGGCACAGATACGCTGGGGGTGGGCGTCAACGTGCCGATTCGCACCGTGCTGTTCACCAAGCTGTGCAAATACGACGGCGAGAAGGTGCGCATCCTGACGGCGCGCGATTTTCATCAAATCGCAGGGCGCGCGGGCCGCAAGGGCTACGATACGGAAGGTTTCGTGGTCGCGTTGGCTCCCGAGCACACGGTGGAGAACCTGCGGCTCGAGGCCAAATCGGCGTCGCAGGGCAAGAAGAAGTTCGTGCGCAAGAAGCCGCCCGACTGGGGCTACGTCCACTGGGACAAAGCGGTGTTCGAGAAGCTCGTGGTCTCGCTGCCCGAGCCCTTGCAGTCGCGCTTTCAGGTGTCGCACGGCATGTTGCTGGCGGTGCTCGGGCGCCCCGAGGGCGGCTGCCGCGCCATGAAGCAGCTGATCAAAAACAGCCTCGAGACGCCGCAGCGCAAGCGGTACCACAAAGAGCAAGCGCTCGAGCTGCTACGCTCGCTGTGGCAAGCCGGCATCGTCGAATTTCGCTCCGCCGCCGACGGCGGTGGCATTCGCCTGAACGCCGAGCTGCAAGAGAACTTCTCGCTCTTGCAGGCCCTCGGCCTGTTCATCGTCGATGCGGTCGAGCGGCTCGATCGCGCGAGCCCCAACTACGCCCTCGACGTGCTCACCCTGGTGGAATCGATCTGTGAGGATCCGGAAGTCGTTCTGCGTCAACAGGTCGACAAGCTGAAAGGCCAGAAGGTGGCCGAGCTGAAGGCCGCTGGCGTCGAGTACGAAGAGCGCATGGCCGAGCTCGAGAAGGTGGAGCACCCCAAGCCGAACCTCGAATTCTTGCAGGCAGCGTTCGAGGCCTTCGCGCTCGAGCACCCGTGGGTGGCGCGCGAGGTTTTGAAGCCCAAATCCGTCGCTCGCGAAATGGTGGAAAACCTGCACTCTTTCAGCGGCTACATCAAAGAGTATGGCCTCTCGCGCTCCGAGGGCCTGCTGCTTCGCTACCTGTCCGAGGTGTACAAGACCTTGAACCAGACCATCCCGGAGCTGGCGCGGACGGAGGAGCTGGACGACATCATCGTCCATTTGGGGACGTTGATCCGCGGCGTCGACTCGAGCTTGCTCGATGAGTGGGAGCGCTTGCGCGACCCGCAATACAGGCCGGCCGCCACCGCCGACGACTCGCTGGATACCGCGCCCACCCTGAACATCACCAGCGACGCGCGTCGCTTCACCGCGCTCGTGCGCAACCTGATGTTCGGCATCTTGCGCGCCATCGAGTACGGCGACTACGAGACCATCGCCGATCTGTGCGAGCCGGGTGAGCTGGAGCTGGCGGTGCCCGAGCTGCAACGGCGAATCAAGCCCTTCTACGCCGAGAACGAGCACATTCAGCTCGACGCCAACGCACGCAATCCCAAAAATCTCACCGTCGAGGTGGGGCCCGAGCTCTGGCGCGTGCGCCAGGCCATCCTGGCCAACGACGAAACCACCGAGTATTCCATCGCTGGCCGCATCGACATCGCTCGCTCCATCGACGAGCGACGTCCGGTGCTGCTCCTCGATCACCTCGGGGCGTAGGGCATTGGGCCGCGCGGGGGGGGGCGGAGGCGCCGCGGAGGCGCCGCGGACCCGAAGCGACGGCTTCGTCGACGCTTCGGTGCGCATATCGACGAATGCGGCGCCGGCCACCGCCTTTTCTGACGGCGGCCATCCGTGAAAACGCGAAAAACCACGCTCGCCAGCCGAGCGAGATCCGTTGGCCCTCGCCCGTCGTATCAAAGGAGCGGCAGTAGACGGGCCGCGCAGGCGTGCCATCATGAAACCCGACCCGGTGACGGAGGACCTACACCCCGATTTCGCGCTCGAGGCGCTCGAAGGCGTGACCCGGTCCGACCAGCGCGAGCTTCTCGATTTGGTACATCGCCTGCCCGAGGCGCTCCCGCAGGCTCCGTCGCCCGCCGGGCTGCGGGCACGTTTACTCGAAGAGACGTCGCGGGCCCCCGAGCGCTATGCGCCGTTCACCCGCACTCTGAGCGAGCTGTACGATCTGCCGCGCGAAGACGTTCGGCAACTGCTGCAGCGCAGCGCAAACGCGCGGGCGTGGAAGCGCTCGGGGTTGCCGGGCATCCAAAAGCTGCCAGTCCGGCCCGGCGAGAGCCGGCGCGGCGCCCAGACCTACCTGGTGAAGTTTGCCGCCGGGGTGAGCTTTCCCGAGCACGCGCACGACGGGCTGGAGACGGTCCTCATCCTGGCCGGGTCGTATACCGACAGCAGCGGCAAGCAGTACGACACCGGCGACATCCACTTGATGGAGCCGGGCACCGCTCACTCGTTCACGATCGCGAAAGACGAAGATTGCGTGGCCGCCACGTTGCTCCACGGCAGCCTCAACTTTCGCTCGCTGCCGCTGCGCTGGTTGGCGCGCCTACTCGGCCACTGACGTCGGCCAGCGCCGGGCGCATCGCCGACAGCGCTCGTTGCACGAGGCGGATTCAGGTCGTCGGCGTCACGTCGAACACGCGAGCCACGACGTGGCCTTGGCGCTTGAACGTGTTGCCGCGGTACTGCGTCGGCTTGCCGTCTTCCCAGGTGCGCCAGATCGATTCCGGAGGGTAGGGGACCGCTTTGGGGAGCGGAAGAATCACGGGTACCGGTCGCTTCTGGATTGCCATGCGCGAGGCCCCCTTAGCCCGAACGGACCCACCTGTCTCTGGCGGCGACGAGGAAGCCCGGTTTTTGACGTCAAATGAAGGATTAAATCGTGTGCGGATGGTCGGCGCCACACACGAGAGCAGCTTCTACCTCGACCTGCGCGAGGGACCGACGACTCCCTACGGACCATCGGGCGCGGGCACGTTTACGGGCACGCGCGAGCGGTCCCCATTTAGGGACACGCCCTGGTCGACATTGGCGAACGGGCGCCACACCCTAGCCCGACTTCGGGCGTGTGAGCGAGCGGCGGCCCCCCGGCAGGCCCCTGAATTTGCTGGCCAAACCGAGTCTGCGAGCCGCGGCGGTTGGCGCGGCTCGACAATGTGCTAGTAGGCGCCCCGGCGTCATGGCCGAAAAGGCCGGCGTTTCGTTGCGCTGCTTCCCTTCCCGGGCCGGTTTCGGTAGGGGGCGGCTCCCCCAAACCTCGAGAAGACCCCGTGGCAACCCGTATCCCCCTCGACCGCATCCGTAACATCGGTATTTCCGCCCACATCGACTCGGGCAAGACGACGCTCACCGAGCGCATCTTGTTCTACACGGGTCGCATTCACGCCATTCACGAGGTGCGCGGCAAAGACGGCGTCGGCGCCAAGATGGACTCGATGGATCTCGAGCGCGAGAAGGGCATCACGATCCAGTCCGCCGCTACGTACTGTGTCTGGAAGGGCCACAAGGGCAACCTCGAGGACTACAACATCAACATCATCGACACGCCCGGGCACGTCGACTTCACGATCGAGGTGGAGCGCGCGCTGCGCGTGCTCGACGGCGCGATCTTGGTGCTCGATTCGGGCAAGGGCGTGCAAAGCCAGTCGATCACCGTCGACCGCCAGATGAAGCGCTACCACGTGCCGCGCATCGCGTTCGTCAACAAGATGGACAACCCAGGCGCCAACTACGAGCGCGTGGCCGACATGCTGAAAGAGAAGCTCGGGCACCACCCCGTGTGCCTGCAGGTGCCGATGGGCGCCGAAGACAAGTTCGCCGGCATCATCAACGCCATCAACGGCAAGGCCTACTACTTCGACGGCGACGACGGCGAGAAGATCCGCGAAGAGGAGCCGCCGGCCGAGTACACCGACAAGGTCAAGACGGCGCGCGCGCTGATCGTCGAGCGCGTGGCCGACGTGGACGACACGCTGGCGGAGAAGTTCCTGGCGGAAGAGCCCATCAGCGACGACGAGCTCAAGGCCGCCATTCGTCGCGCCACGCTGGCGCTCAAGATGACGCCGGTGATGTGCGGCTCGGCCATCAAGAACAAGGGCGTGCAGCTCTTGCTGGACGGCGTGCTCGACTTCTTGCCCAACCCCACCGAGGTCTTGAACGAAGGCCACGATCAGGACAAGAACGAAGAGAAGATCGTCATCGAGTCCGACTCGAGCAAGCCGTTCGTCGGCTTGGCCTTCAAGCTGCAGCAGGACAAGTACGGTCAGCTGACGTACTTCCGCGTGTACCAAGGCCAGGTCACCTCGGGCGACACGATTTACAACATCTCGAACGAGAAGCGTAAGGTGCGCGTACCGCGCATGTTCCGCATGCACTCGGACGACCGCGAAGAGATTCAGACGGCCGAGGCCGGCGATATCGTCGCGTTCTACGGCGTGGAGGCCAGCTCGGGCGAGACGTTCACCGACGGCAAGCAGAACGTCACCTTGACGTCCATGCACGTGCCGGCGGCCGTCATCTCGCTGGCCGTGCGGCCCAAAGATCGCGCGGCGGAGGCCAACTTCAGCAAGGCGCTGAACCGCTTCACCAAGGAAGATCCGACCTTCCGCGTGACGCAGGACGAAGAGTCGCAAGAGACCATCATCCAAGGCATGGGTGAGCTCCACCTCGACATCTACATGGAGCGCATGCGTCGCGAGTACAGCTGCGAGGTCATCGCGGGCAAGCCGCAGGTGGCGTACCGCGAGACGATCACCCAGCGCAGCGAGATCGCCTACACGCACAAGAAGCAGACGGGCGGCTCGGGCCAGTACGCAAAAATCGGCGGCTACATCGAGCCGCTGCCGGCTGACGCGGTGGAGACCTACGAGTTCGTCGACGAGGTCACGGGCGGCGCCATTCCGCGCGAGTTCATCCCCGCTTGCGACAAGGGCTTCAAGGAGGGCGTCAAGAAGGGCTCGCTCATCGGCTTCCCGGTCGTGGGCGTTCGCTGCGTCATCAACGACGGCGCCTCGCACGCGGTCGACTCGTCCGAAATGGCGTTCAAGACGGCGGCCTGGATGGGCTTCCGCGAGGCGTACAGCGGCGCCAAGCCGACCATCCTCGAGCCGATCATGAAGGTCGAAGTGGAAGCGCCGATCGAGTTTCAGGGCTCGGTCGTCGGCCAAGTCAACCAACGCCGCGGCGTCATTCTCGAGACCAAGAGCGACGAGAACGTTACCATCACGGCCGAGGTCCCGCTGAACAGCATGTTCGGTTACTCGACGGATCTGCGTAGCGCCACGCAGGGCAAGGGCCAGTACACGATGGAATTTGCCAAGTACGCTCCCGTTCCGAAGCAGGAACAGGAAGAGATGATCAAGAAGTACCGCGAGCAGCTGGCCAAGGAAGCGGCCGCGCGTAAGTAACTCTCAGGAGTTATTCGGCGATGAAGAGCCTCGAGGCGAAAGCTTCGAGGCTCTTTCTGTTTCAAGGCTGCCAACGAAACTTAGGCCCCTCAGCTACGGAGAGAGGGAGACCGAGGCTGAGAGCGAGGCCTTATCCGACGAGGCGAGCGGGCCGTACCTGTCGGGCGCTAGCGGGCTCGGCTCGCCAATTTGGAGGTCCAGCATTGGCACGGATCATTGATGCTCCCCTCGGGTTGCCGACCGGCGTTGCCCTGCGAGTACTCCACGACGCTCGGATGATTCCGGATGTCGAGTCGTTCATCAGGTGCTTTGCGCCGCAAGCAATCGTAGCGGGAAAGGTGGATGCCGCGAGGTCGGTCGAGCTCGCACCCGGCGAGGCGCTGTTGATCTGTTCGCCCGACTGGCCACAGCTCGTGGAGCGCTTCGAGGCCGATCTCGGTCCGAGCCGTGTGCTCGTTCTCCTGGAGCCGGAGGATTATGCGTGGGGGCACGCCGATTTTGCGCGTAGCTTGCCCAGCTGGCCGGAGCGCACCGGCTCCCACCCCGTTTCGCTGCTCGAAGCTCGCGCGCACTTCTCCAAGTGGGCCAAGCTCGTCGTAAACGACGACGGCACCCTGGGAAGAGTCGACCCGGATACGCTCTGGCTGTTCCAAGACCGAGCGTCCAGAAACGCCGCAGCTTTGGCTGAGCTCACGCAACACCTGGCCGATCGCGAGAGCCTACGGACGCTGCAGACCTTGCTCACGGGCTCCGTCGCTGAGCTGTTCGCGCGCTACTCGGAGCGTGTATTTCGCCACGTGCAGTACCTGGAGTGTGGTTCGTTCTTCCCAGGCATGGTCATCGTGGATGGCGGCATCCAAGAAGGCTTCGAGCTACCCTACTACATGGCGCACACGGCCGGCACGGCGCAAGTCGTGTGCGTGGATCCTTCGGGCTTCGACCGCTTGGGGCCTTACGTTGCCGCGACCGTTCAGCACTTTGCCAAGCAGTTCACCGTGGTGCCGCGCGCGCTATGGAGCAGCACGGGCGACGTGGCGCTGCCGGTCTTGGACGGCATCGTCCTCAGCCAGTTCAAAGATGTGAATGAGGCGGGTTTTCCAGAGGTGGTGCTGCCGTGCGACACCATCGACAATATCGTGAGGGAGCACGGACTCGCCGCCGTTGACCTCATCAAGCTCGACGTGGAAGGCGCCGAGCCGGAGGTGCTTCGTGGCATGCGCGAGACCGTCGCCAAGTACCGTCCGCAGCTGGCGCTCTCCGTGTACCACTGGCCCGAGCACATGTGGGAGCTGCCGCTCGAGCTGATGCGCTCGCTTCCGGACTACGATTTCTATCTGCGACACTATTCGTTCGGTCGCTGGGAATGCATTCTCTATGCTGTACCCAAACCCGGCACGGCGCCGCGCTTGGATCAGCACCGCCGCGCGGCCTGAACAGCGACTGCAGCTGCCTGCGCAGCGCGCCGCCTCGGCCCAGGCGTCGAGGGCGGATTTCGTGCATCGCTTACGAGGCAACGCCGTTGGCCCAACCCGTGGCGGCGGGCCCATCCATGCGGGACCCTCACGTCCGGGCGAAGCCCGGCGTGTGAGGGCCCCCGCCCGCGCGCAGCGCAGCGAGCACGGACGGGCCGAGCTGTGCCGCGCGGCACCGGGGGAGCAGGCGATGGCACAGATTGGCCCGTACGCGGAAAGACTCCGGCGCCGCGCGGCGGAAAACACGCGCAAATAACCGGATTTGCCGCTGGCATGCCGATTGCTGAGGGGCAGCAGAGGCGAAATGAAAATGAAGACGCTGAGGTGGATGGTGATGGGGTTGTGTTGTTTCCCCGCGTTCGGAGCGATCCCGCTGGCGTGCGGCGGCACGCCGCAGGAGCCCGGAGGGACCGCGGGGCAGGGCGCCCAGGGTGGTGAGGCTCACGGTGGAGCAACGGGGGGAGCTACCCCGGGCGGAGCGGCTGGCACGGACGCCGGCGGCGGTGCGGGTGGGGCCGAAGGCTTCTGCGATTGCGGCGACGACCCCCATTCGGTTCACGTCCCGCTCGCCTGCGCCTGTCGTGCCGGACTCTGCTCGACCCTGGATTTCGACCCCAAGCGGCGCGACATCTACGAAGACCTGGATTGGCCGTACATCGTGCTCTACGGCACGTGCGCAGACGGCTACCACACGGTGAAGCAGTCGTATGCGTGTGAGAACGGGAGCGTGAGCACGTACGACGGCGACGACAAGCTCGCCTATTCGAGCTCGGCCGCGTCGGCGCCGGCGGCGTGTGGCTCGAACGCCGGCAACGCGGACCGCGTGATCATCGGCGAAGCCGATCCCGCTCGCGACTGCAGCTTTTGCGTCGTGGCCGCCCACGGAGACGGGCAGGGCTCGACCTGCGTCGAGGACGAGCTCGAAGCTTACCCGCCGTGCGATCCGGACTGGGCGGGCTGGAGCGAGGGAGGGGCTGGCGGCGCAGGCGGGGCGGGTGCGGGCGGAGCGGGTGCAGGCGCTGGCCAAGGTGGGGCCGGCGGCGCGCGCTGACGCGAGCGTCACTCCTCGGAGTAATCGATGCCGACGATTTCGTACTCGGTGAGGGCGCCGTGGTGGCGAAGCGTGACCGTGTCGCCCGCTCGTTTGCCGGTGAGGTCGCGCGCGAGAGGAGACGTGAAGGCGACGCGGCCGGAGCCGGGGTCGGCTTCGTCGACGCCGACGACGCGGTAGCGACGCTCGTTGCCGGCGGCGTCGCGTAGGGTGACGGCGGCCGAGAAGCGCACTTCGTCGTGCGGCAACGCTCCGGGGTCTACGCTGACGGCGCTGGCGATGCGCTGCTCGAGCGCGCTGAGGCGCGCGTGGTGGGCCACCAACGCTGCCCCGTCGTCTACGCTGGCGGCGGGGCGAGCGGCGTCGAGGAGCGCGCGCTCGCGCTGGAGCTCGCTCAAGCCGCGGCGCGTGACGTAGTTGGGCACACCCTCGGGCAGGGGGGCGCGCGGTACGACGAGCGGCGGCTCGGTGCTGCCTTCTTTGACGAATGCGCGGCTCACGCGCCCAATATGCCACGGCTGTTGGCGATGGCGCCGGCACGAATCCTGCTGCCGGGGAGACGATGTCCGTCTCTCAGCGTAACCTTCGGCTCACTTGACCACGTCGCGCTTGCAATAGGGCGTGCAGCCGTCGCCGCTCTGGGTGTTGCCGTCGTCGCAGTCTTCGCCCGGCTGTTTGACGCCGTCGCCGCAGTACTCGTCTTGGCAGGTGGCGCTACAGCCGTCGTTGGAGTCGGTGTTGCCGTCGTCGCACTCTTCGCCCGAGGGGGCCTGGGTGACCTTGTCGCCGCAGTATTCGGTCTTGCAGGTCGAGCTGCAGCCGTCGCCGGAGGCGTTGTTGCCGTCGTCGCATTGCTCGCTGGCCTGGTTCTTGGCGCCATCGCCACAGCGGACCTCGACTTTGCAGGCCGCGCTGCAGCCGTCGCCCGAAATTTGGTTGCCGTCGTCGCACTGCTCGCCGGTTTGGGTGACGTTGTCACCGCACACCTCCAGCTGGCAGGTCGAGCTGCAGCCGTCGTTGCTGACCATGTTGGAGTCGTCGCACTGCTCGACGCCTTCGATGACGGAGTTGCCGCAAGCCGTCTCCAGCTTGCAGCTGCCGCTGCAGCCGTCGCCGCTCTGGGTGTTGCCGTCGTCGCATTGCTCGCCGAGCGGAACTTGCGTCAGCGAATCTCCGCAAATTTCGCGGCGGCAGGTCGAGCTGCAGCCGTCGCCCGAGACGTTGTTACGGTCGTCGCACTGCTCGATGCCTTCGGTTCGACCGTTGCCGCAAAAGGACTCGAGCGCGCACTTGTTGGAGCAGCCGTCGCCGCTCTGGGTGTTGCCGTCGTCGCAGGCCTCGCCCGGGTCGACGACGTTGTTGCCGCAGACTTCCAGTTGGCACGCCGCGCTGCAGCCGTCGCCCGACGATTTGTTGCCGTCGTCGCACTCTTCGGCGCCTTCGATCAGCTTGTTGCCGCACGCCGTCTCCAAGGTGCAGGTGGCGCTGCAGCCGTCGCCGTTGGTGGTGTTGGCGTCGTCGCATTGCTCAGCCAGGGCGGGCTGGCGCGTGCCATCGCCGCAGCGTTCCGTCTTGCACACCGAGCTGCAGCCGTCGCCGGACGAGTTGTTGCCGTCGTCGCACTGCTCGGCGCCTTCCGTGGCTCCGTTGCCGCAATACGTCTCCGAGCGGCAGCTCTTGGAGCAGCCGTCGCCGCTGGCCGTGTTGCCGTCGTCGCACACCTCCGACGGATCGACGACGCCGTCGCCGCACAGCTCGCGCGTGCAGTCGGCGCGGCAGCCATCACCGCTTTGGGTGTTGCCGTCGTCGCACTGTTCGGCGCCTTCCAGCTTATTGTTGCCGCAAGCGGGCGGCTCGATCTTGCAGGTCGCGCTGCAGCCGTCGCCGCTGGCCGTGTTGCCGTCGTCGCACTGCTCGCCCAAGGCGCTGTGCAGCGCGCCGTCGCCGCAAATTTCGGTGCGGCAGGTGGCGCTGCAACCGTCGCCGCTGACGTTCCCGCCGTCGTCACACTGCTCGCTCGCCTGCTTGACGTCGTCGCCGCAGAACTCGAAGCGGCACAGGCTCGAGCAGCCGTCGCCTTCGGTGGTGTTGCCGTCATCGCACTGCTCGGCGCCTTCGCGCAAGCGGTTGCCGCACACCACCTCGGTTTGGCAGGTGGCGCTGCAGCCGTCGCCCGACACCTCGTTGCCGTCGTCGCACTGCTCGCTGCCCTCCAAGGCGCCGTTGCCGCACACGATTTCGAGCTTGCAGGTGGCGCTGCAGCCGTCGCCGCTGACCTTGTTCTTGTCGTCACACTGCTCGCTCAGGCCGCTCTGGGTCAGCCCGTCGCCGCAGAACTCGGTCTTGCAGCTGGCGCTGCAGCCGTCACTCGACACATTGTTGTGGTCGTCGCACTGCTCGACGCCTTCCATGACGCCGTTGCCGCAGAAGGTCTCGAGGCTGCAGGTGTTGGAGCAGCCGTCGCCGCTCACCGTGTTTCCGTCGTCGCACTCCTCGCTCAGGCCCAGCTGCGTGCTGCCGTCACCGCAGTACTCGGTCCTGCACGTGCTGGAGCAGCCGTCGCCGCTGAGCTTGTTCTTGTCGTCGCACTGCTCGCCTGGCTCGGTCGTGCCGTTGCCGCAGATGGTCTCGCGCTTGCAAGTGGCCGAGCAACCGTCACCGCTGGCGGTGCCGCCGTCGTCGCACTCCTCGCCTCTCAACGCCTGGGTGATGCCGTCGCCGCAGACTTCGGTCTGACAGCCGGCGCTGCAGCCGTCGCCCGACACGGTGTTGCTGTCGTCGCATTGCTCGGCGCCTTCTTTGACGCCGTTGCCGCAAATCGACTCGAACTGGCAGGTCCGGCTGCAGCCGTCGCCGGAGACGGCGTTGCCGTCGTCGCACTGCTCGCTGGTCTGCTTGGTGCCGTCGCCGCAGCGCTCACTCGTGCAGATGGACGAGCAACCGTCGTTGTTCAGCTTGTTGCCGTCGTCGCACTGCTCGGCGCCCTCGCGGCTGTTGTTGCCGCAGATGGTCTCCAGCTTGCATGTGGCGCTGCAGCCGTCGCCCGACGACGCGTTGCCGTCGTCGCACTGCTCGCCCAGGGTCGCTTGCGGTACGCCGTCGCCGCAAGACTCGGTCTTGCACAGCGAGCTGCAGCCGTCGCCGCTCTGGGTGTTGCTGTCGTCGCACTGCTCGGCGCCTTCTTTGACGCCGTTGCCGCAGGTGGCCTCGTAGCGGCAGGTGTTGGAGCAGCCGTCGCCGCTCTGGGTGTTGCTGTCGTCACACTGCTCCCCGAAGGCGGCGTTGATGGCGCCGTCGCCGCACTTGGGCGCCTTGACGCAGCCCGTGGCGCAGCCGCTGCTGCCGTAGGCCGCGTCGTTGATGCCTTCGTCGCAGATCTCCGGGCCGTTCACCTTGCCGTCGCCGCAGTACGGGCCTTGGCCGCAGTCGCTGCCGCAGCCGCCGTAGCTGCCGTTCTGCGCCCCGGCGTCGCAGGTCTCGCCGAACGAAGGTTGCACGACGCCGTCGCCGCACTTGGGCGCGATCACGCAGCCGGGAGAGCAGGCGTTGCTGCCGTAGCCGCCTTGATTGACGCCGTTGTCGCATTCCTCTTGGGGCGACGTCTTGATGCCATCGCCGCAGCGTAGGCCGATCGTGCAGTTCTTTTGGCAGGTGCCGTAGCCGTCGGCGTTGGCGGCGCCGTCGTCGCACTGCTCGCCGCCGGTCACGATGCCGTCGCCGCAGGTGGCGGTGCACACCGACTTGCCTTTGTTGAACCCGCCCAGCGTGAGCACGAAGTTCGAGGCGCTGGTGTGCCGCTCGGCGTGGAACAGCGCGATCTCGTAGATGCGGTTGGCTTGGAGCTGGTAGGTGAGATCCGGCACCGCGGAGAGCGTGACGGAGCCCGACGTCTGCGAGTGCAGCCCGCCCAGGTCGACGGCCAGAATGCCGTTGACGAACACCCACACGTCGTCGTCACCCGAGAAGGCGAGCTGCTCGCCGCCCTTGTACTCGAACCAGAACTTCAGCTCGCTGGTGAAGCCGAAATTGTGGTTGCTCGAAGCGTTCTCTTGGCCGGTGAAGACGAAGCCTTTGCCGCTATTGTCGAACGGGAAGAGCGCGTTGTTCTGGTGGAGGTAGGTGTCCGCGCCGCCCTGCTGGGTGAAGGTGAGGCGCGTGGCGTAGGGAATGTTCACCCCGGCCGTGTCGTTGTACCACTGGGTGAACGCATTCAGGCTGGTGGTCTGGGCGTTGTAGGGGCACGGGCCGATGATGGCGCCCTGCTGGCAGATGCCGGTGTAGACCGGCTTGCCGTCGGTGCCGAGCAGGGTCTTGACCATGCCCGGGGTGGCGGCGCTACCCGAGAAGGTCTCGAAGTCGGGGTGCTTGGTGTTGCCCGCCGTCGGCGAGCGATTGAAGTCGCGGAAGGTCACCGGCACGTCGATGCTCGGGGGCAGGGTGCCGGTCTGCACCGCGCACGTCCAGCCGTCTGCGGTCTCGGTTTGGCAGGTCGAGCTGCAGCCGTCGCCCGAGATGGTGTTGCCGTCGTCGCACTGCTCGGTACCACCCACTAGGAGCATGCCGTCGCCGCAGGCCGAAACGCAGCCGGTGGTGGTGCCACGCGCCGAGCAATTCGGCTCCACCTCGCAGAAGGGGTTGCAGCCGTCGCCGATGTTGCTGTTGCCGTCGTCACACTTCTCGCCCAGCTCTTTGACGCCGTCGTTGTCGCAGGCGGTGGCGGTGGCCACGCAGTGGAACTGGTGCGTGGCATCGCTCCACGAGCAAGCGTAGCCATCGGCGATGGTGCAGTTGTTGGCGCAAGCGGCGCTCGGGCTCGAGGCGTCGAGCAGGTCGCGCTCGCACTGCTCGGAGCCGGCCAAGTGGCTGTCGCCGCAGCGCTCGGCCACGCAGCTGGTGTTGGGGAAGGGGCAAGTCCAGCCCGGATCGACCTGGCAGAAGTCGCTGCAGCCGTCGCCGCCGTCGGCCTGACACGGGTAGTTCTCGGTGGCGGGCCGAATGGCCACGACCGCGTGGGCGGTGCGGAGGGAGTTCGTCAGGCTCCAGCTCATGGTGGCGGGGCCGGGCGAGGAAATCTGCTTGAGGCCTACCGCGACCTGGGCGCTGCCGGTGTCGGTGTCGAGCAGCGTCGTCTGGCTCGCGGTCGGGGTGAAGACGCTGGCCTGGTTGCCGCTGGTCACCACGTCGAGCAGCCAAGCGCCGGCGGTCTGCGTGGTGATGGCGGTGGAAATGGTGCCCGTCGCGAGGTTGCTGTTGCTGGCCGTCGCTTCGATGGGCGTAGCCTGATCGACATTGTCGAGCTCGATCGCGTCGTACGCGCCGCCGCCGTCCTGGTCATCGATGGTGAAGACCAAGTTGTAGGTGCCGGGGCCGGGCAGGCTGGCGTCCTTGAGGTAGTAGATGTAGGAGCGCACGGTGGTCGGGTTGGCGCCCGCGCTGGTGGCGGTGGGCGCTGTCGCCAGCGCGGCGGTCATGGCCACGCCGTTGAAAGTGACGCCGGTCACGTGCCCTTGCGCGGGCGCGTTGTCCTCGAGGCCGGCCGTCGCGAGCAGCAGCCGCTTTTTGCCGGTGCTGACGATCGTCACGGTGCGCGTAATGGTGGTGGTATTATTGTTGGTGCTGGCGAAGGCGTCGGCCGTCCACAGGCTGAGATCTTCGAGCTGGGTGCCGCAGGTGCTGTCGTCGAAGCAGGCGACGCCGTTGTTGGGGCCGCCGAAGCACATCAGGTCGCCGCCGAGCGGGTTACCGTCGTCGCACTCTTCGCCCACGCTGAGCACGCCGTCGCCGCAGACGAGCGGGGCATAGACGCAGGGAGAGCCGGGAGTGGGGCAGTAGTAGTCCTGACCGATGGTCTTGCAATCGGCCGAGCAGCCATCACCCCCCAGCTTGTTGCCGTCGTCGCACGCCTCGCCCGCGCTTTGCTTGCCGTCGCCGCACGCGGGCAGCTTTTCGCAGGGTGAGCCGACGGTGCGGCAGAAGTAGCCGCTTTCGATTTTGCACGACACCGAGCAGCCGTCGCCGCCGGCTTTGTTGCCGTCATCGCACGTCTCGCTGCCCGTGACCTTGGAGTCGCCGCACACCACGGTGGAGACGCAAGCGCCGCCCGCCGGCGGGCAGTCGTAGTTGGCCTCGACGGTCGAGCAATTGGCGGAGCAACCGTCGCCGCTGCTGGTGTTGCCGTCGTCACAGTTTTCGTTGGCCGACTTGGAGCCGTCGCCGCAGCGCTCGCAGGGCTGGCCGGGGAACGGACACGACCAGCCGCCGGTCTCGAGGTCGCAGGTCGCCGAGCAACCGTCGTTCTCGGCGGTGTTGCCGTCGTCGCATTGCTCGCTGCTCTCTTTCGCGCCGTTGCCGCACTGCTGGCAGAGCTGGCCGGGGGTGGGGCACGCGAAATGCGTCTCGATGTCCGTGCAGGTGGCGTTGCAGCCGTCCCCCGACTGGCGGTTGCCGTCGTCGCACTTCTCGCCCGCGGCGCTCTGCACCTTGCCGTCGCCGCACTCGTAGCAAACGTTGGCCACGCACGTCCAACCAGGCTCGGCGCCGCTGCAGTCGGAGCGGCAGCCGTCGCCGTCGGCGGTGTTGCCGTCGTCGCAGACCTCGGGTGCTTTCAGCGTGCCGTTGCCACACTTCTCGCACTTGCCGCCGTTGGCCGGGCACGAGTAGCCCGGGTCGATGCCGGTGCAGGTGGGGTTGCAGCCGTCGCCGGCGGTGGTGTTGCCGTCGTCGCAGCTCTCGTTCGGATCGACGCTGCCGTCGCCGCACTCTTCGCAGGGCGCGTCTTGTACCGGGCAGGCCCAGGCGCCCGGCTCGATTTCGCAGGTGGCGCTGCAGCCGTCCCCGCTGCTGGCGTTGCCGTCGTCGCACGTCTCGGGCGCGACCTTGATGCCGTTGCCGCACTCTTCGCACAGCGCGCCCGGCGTGGCGCAGGTGAAGCCGGGCTCGACGGCTCCACAGTTCGCCGCGCAGCCGTCGCCGCCCTGGCTGTTGCCGTCGTCGCACTTCTCGTTGCCGCCGACGTCGGGGCCCTGAACGATGCGGTCGCCGCACTTGAAGCACGCGGAGCCCTGCTTCGGGCAGCTGAAGCCCGTCTCGACCGCGCTGCAATCGTAGCGGCAGCCGTCGCCGCTCTGGCGGTTGCCGTCATCGCAAGCTTCCGGCGACTCTACGACGCCGTTGCCGCACTGAACGCATTTTGCGCCCGCGGTCGGGCACTGGAAGCCGGTCTCGACCGCGGTGCAGCTGGCGTTGCAGCCGTCGTTATCGAGCTTGTTGCCGTCGTCGCACACCTCGACTTGCTCAATCAGGCCGTTGCCGCACTTCGCGCATGGCAAGCCTGCCACCGGGCAGAGCCAGCCGCCCGACTCGATCGCGCAGCTGGTCGAGCAGCCGTCGCCGGCCGTCTTGTTGCCGTCGTCGCAGACCTCGCTGCCTTCGCGGATGCCGTTGCCGCACTCGTAACAGGCCGCGCCCGCCGCCTCGCAGCGGAAACCGGGCTCCACGCTGGCGCAGTTGGCCGCGCAGCCGTCGCCCCCGACCTTGTTGCCGTCGTCGCACTTTTCCGCGGGGCCTTCCAGCACGCCGTTGCCGCAGCTGGTGCAGTCACCGCCCGTGGGCGGGCAAGAGAACCCGCTCTCCACCACTTTGCAGTCCCAGCTGCAGCCGTCACCCGAGAGATGGTTCGCGTCATCGCACGTCTCGGGGGCCGTGACCTTGCCGTCACCGCACAGCACGCACGCCTTGCTGGGCGCCGGGCAGGCGTAGTTGGGCTCCACGGCCGTGCAGTCGGCGCTACAGCCGTCGCCATCGGCCGAGTTGCCGTCGTCGCAGATCTCGTTCGGCTCGACGACGCCGTTGCCGCATTTGCCGCAAGGCTGTCCGGGGACGGGGCACACCCAGCCCGCCTCCAGCGTGCAGGTTCCGCTGCAGCCGTTCCCGGCCGCCAAATCGCCGTCGTCGCAGGCCTCGCTCGTCTCTTTGACGCCGTTGCCGCAGCGGTCGCACGGCGCGCCGGGCGTGGCGCACTTGAAAGGAAAGCCCTCGGTCTCGCAGGTCGCGCTGCAGCCGTCGGAGCTCAGCAGGTTGGCGTCGTCACATTGCTCGCCCGAGTCGACCACGCCGTTGCCACAGCGGCTGCAGCCGCCGCCGCCAGGCGGGCACTTGAAGCCGGGCTCTTCGAGCAGGCAGTCGTTGCGGCAACCGTCGAAGCTGACGTTGTTGCCGTCGTCGCACACCTCGGACGAGTCGATCTTGCCGTCGCCGCAGCGCTGGCACGGGGCGCCCGGCTGAGCGCACGTGAACCACGGCTCGACACCCGTGCAGGTCGCGTTGCAGCCGTCACCGGCGAGGTAGTTGCCGTCGTCGCACGTCTCGTTGGCGTCGATCACGCCGTCGCCGCAGCGCTCGCACAGCTGCCCGGCCACGTGGCAGGCGTAACCCGGCTCGACCACGCAGCTGCTGCTGCAGCCGTCGTTGTCGTTGGTGCTGCCGTCGTCGCAGGCCTCGCTGCTCTCTTTGATGCCGTTGCCGCATTCTTGGCAAGCCGTGCCGGGCTGCGGGCAATTGAAGCCGGGTTCTTCGGCGCTACAAGTGGCGACGCAACCGTCGCCGTCCTGCTCGTTGCCGTCGTCGCAGACCTCCGCGCCTTCCAGCAGGCCGTTGCCGCACTTCGAGCAGTCCTTGCCAGCCGCGCACGTGTAGCCCGGCTCGATGGCGTCGCAGTCGTAGCGGCAGCCGTCACCGTTCAGGCGGTTGCCGTCGTCGCAGGCCTCGTGCGCTTCGACGACGCCGTCGCCGCACTCTTCGCACACGCCCTGGCCAAAGCATTGGAAGCCCGGCTCTTTGCCGGTGCAGGTCGCGTTGCAGCCGTCGCCGTCGCTGGCGTTGCCGTCGTCGCAGGTTTCGTTGTCCTCCACGCTGCCGTTGCCGCAAAAACCGCAGCCTTGGCCGGGAACCGGGCACGCCCAACCCACCTCCACGGCCGCACAATCGGCCGAGCAGCCATCCTGGTCGACGTCGTTGCCGTCGTCGCACACCTCGGTGCTCTCGACCACGCCGTTGCCGCACTCTTCGCACGAGGCGCCCGCGACGGGGCAGTTGAAGCCCGGCTCTTCGGCGCTGCAGGTCGCGTTGCAGCCGTCGGCGCTGAGCACGTTGCCGTCGTCGCACACCTCGGCGCCCTCGAGCTTGCCGTTTCCGCACTTGGCGCACGAGCCGCTCGTGCAGTCCCAGCCGACCTCGACCGCATCGCAGTCGAAGCGACAGCCGTCGCCCGAGACGCTGTTGCCGTCATCGCAGGTCTCGTGGGCGTCGACCTGACCGTTGCCGCAAAGCTCGCATAGGGCGCCGGGGCTGCTGCAGTCGTAGCCGGGGTCCACCGCTTCGCAGGTGGCTCCGCAGCCGTCACCCTCGACGGCGTTGCCGTCGTCGCACGCCTCGCCCGATTCGACGATGCCGTTGCCGCACTGCGCGCACGCTTCGCCGGGGGTCCGGCAGGTGTAACCGGGCTCGATTTCACAGCCGGCGTCGCAGCCGTCACCGGGGTCGCGCAGGCCGTCGTCACACTCTTCGCTGCCCTCGAGGATGCCGTTGCCGCACTCGTAACAGGTGGCGCCCAGCTCGTCGCAGCTGAAGCCGTCTTCGATTTGGCAGTCGGCGTCGCAGCCGTCACCCGGGTCGTCGTTGCCGTCGTCACACGACTCGCCGTCGTCGATGACGAGGTCGCCGCAGCGGGGCGCCAGGTTGGGGGCGTCACCGTCGCCGCCCTGGCCGTTGCCGCCCAGGTCGAGGGCGATGCCGGGGTCACCGCCCACCGTCTGCTCGGTACCCCCCGTGCTCGTGCTGCCGGCGGTGGCGCCGGTGTTGCGGTTGACGGAGGGATTTCCTCCACATGCCACGGCGACGACGAGACTGGCGAGACCCACGACCAAACCCGAACGGATTGAAAGCATTGCGTTGCCTGGAAGTTGGCCGACATGACGGCCAACCGATCCCACAGATTCACTCTGTTTTTCGAAGTTCCGCAAGCACACATTCGTGCGATGGCCTGGGCGCGTCCGAAAACGACGGTCCCAATGTGGGCACGCGAGCGCTCGAGTAAGACAGAGTGGTCGCGGTTCGGCGCGACGAAGGCGCGCGACGGCTCGACCCGGGGCACCGCCGGGCGCGTGGCTCGCCACGCGTTGGCGCCGGCGGCGCCCGGGAGCGGGGTGCTACTCGGCGGCCGCGGCCGCGTCGTCTCTGCAGTGGACTAGCTGCGCGGCCGTCGCGCCCACCGCGATGGCCGAGCCGATGAAGCCGAGGATGGCGGGTATCTCGCCGACCCCGCTGGGCGCCGCCGCGACCAACACGCCGAGGCTACGGATGAGTGTTCCACTGGCCACCGCCAGCGCCGCTTCTTCTCCGAAGCACTGTCCGGGCGCCGGAGGGTGGTGCTTCATCAACTGGGCAGCGCCAGGGGACGTGGCTGGCGCGGGGCTAGGGTTCCTCTCTATCGCTTGGGGCGCTGGCGGCGCTCGGCTCACGTCTTGCGACGGATCGTACTCACACATGTTTCGGGCCGCGGACTGAATTGGCTCTGGCACTCGTTGACCCCCTGAAAGGATCGAGCTCGAGCCGGCAGCCCCATGCCACCGGCTCACGTGCTCAACCATCGGGCGGGCCGCGCGCGGGTTGCGGAAAAACGCCGGGCCCAGACTAGGGCGACCCTCCGGAAGGCCTCTTCACGTCGGAAGAGTCAGTTCGCTACCGAACTGACTCTTCAGAACCGGAAGGCCTCTTCACGTCGGAAGAGTCAGTTCGCTACCGAACTGACTTTTCAGAACCGGAAGGCCTCTTCACGTCGGAGAGCTGAGAGAAGGATGTGATGAATCTCGAGCGGTAGCGAGCTGACTTTTGCCGCGGGGAAGGCTGCTCCGGTTGGCAAAAATCAGCTCGGTATCCGCATCGACGTCTGAGCACCGTGCTAGGGCGCGTCTTGGCGCGCGACCAACACCGAGCACGGCGCGTTCTCGAGCACGCGGGCTACCATGCTGCCCAGCACGACGCGCGACAGCCCGCTGCGGCCGTGGCTACCCACGACGACGAGGCCGGCTGGCAGCGACGCGGCCAGCTCGAGCGTCTCTCTCAGCGCGTCTTCCTCGGCAATCACCACGTCGGCTTCGGCGCCTAGCCGCTTCAACGCAGTTTGGATGATGTCCCTCGCCAGCGCGCGGCGCGCGGCCGACGTTTCCGGTGTGTCGAGCGCAGGTAGCGCGCCGAGCAGGCCCATGGCGGCGTCGCCCTCGCGCGACTCCATGGCGTGCATCACGACCAGCTTGCGACCGGTGCGCTTGGCTTCCGCGACCCCGAGCTCGATAGCAGGGAGCGCCGGATCGGTCAGATCGGTCGCGGTCAAGACGGCGCCTTCGCGCTGCGGGCGCGCTACCAGCACGGGGCAATGGGCGCCTCGGACCACCTGATCGGCCACGCTGCCGAGCAGCATGCGGCGCAAGCCGGTGCGGCCGTGAGTGCCGACGGCGACCAGGTCTGCTTGCCATTGCTCGGCGCGCGCCAAGATCTGGTCGTAAGGCGAGCCTTGCTCGATGAAGATCTCCGCTTGTGCGCTCGTGCCTGGCGCGAGCCGCTCCAGCTGGCCTTGCAGGGCCTCGGCGATCCGCGGTTGCACCTCGAGCTGCTTGGTCAGGTCTTCTTCGTACTGTTGGGCCAGCAGCGCGTGGGTGCCGAGCTCGGGCATGACGTGGCACACGCCAATCCGCCCGCCGGCCGCGCGCGCGACGCCCTGCCGCACGGCTTCGTCGGAAGCCTCGCTCAAATCCGAAGCGATCAATACACGCATGCCGTTGTTCTTAAGCGGCTTCGGCGTTGCCGTCCAGGACCCGCTGCAGCGGTCGAGCGGGCTTGTGCGCTCCCGAGCCTGGGCCTACGGTCGGCCATGTTTTTGCAGACAGCGGTGGTGCTGTTCGGGCGATTCGTTTCGCTCGATAGCCTCGCGTCAGCGCTTGCTGCAAATTTCCCCGTCGTTGGGCCGGCCGGGAGCGGACACGGCGAGGCGTATTGGCTGGGCGGCGAAGGCACCTTACGCCTGAGCTCGGTGCTGGGCGACCACGGTCGCGTCGACGTCGAGGTTTTCCATCGCCCTTGGCCGGATTCGATGGGCGATCCGGAAGACGAGCCCGAGCTGTTCGAGGCTTGGGACCGGCGGCGGTTCGGGCTGATGACGTTTCCGTACGGGTTGGCGCGTGCGGCGGCGCAGCCAACGGCGCCCAGCGCCGCCCACGTGGCGTTCGTGAAGCTGAGCCTGTCGTACGCGTTGGGCGCGGACGACGACGCGCCGCCGTGGCCAGCCGAGCGGCAGCTGCGGGCGGAGCTCTCCGTGTTGGCTCGCGCCGCTGCGCTCGTCAGCGAGCTGCCGGGCGCGCTCGCGTGGTTTGCACCCAACGGAGAAGTATTGCTCGCCACCGCGGAGGCGCAGACCAAGCTCCGGCGGCAAGCAGCGGGGGAGCTCGTGCCCGAGCTGTGGATTTCGACGCGCGTCGTACCGGCGGGCAACCACTTGCTGGTCGAGACCGTCGGCATGGGCTCTCTGGGCGAGCAGCCCATGGCCGCGTTCGATCATCAGGTGCTCCTTCCCGACTTGGGGCTGGAGATGGACCTGATAGTGCGATTTTTGCACGAGGTGAGCGGCCAAGCGCGCTCGTCGGGCAGCGAGCAGCTACGGACCGAGTCGGTGCTCGGGCCAGGTGGGCGCTGGTCGCCCGAGCCCGCCCAGAGCGACAACCCTCCGCCACGCGAGGTCGTGCGCTGGGTGCACGACTCGACCGCGGGCAGCAGCGTCTCGGTGGCGGAGCTCGGCGAGGGCGAGGCCGAGCGCTGGGCCCAGCATCTGCACGAGCATTTGGGGGGTGAAGCCACGGTATTTCACGAGCTGCTGTCGGACACCATTCATCTCGACGTGCTCGTGTACGCCGCGACCGACGCGCGGCCCTACCATGTCCTCGTCACCCAAGGCATGAGCGCGCTGCCCATGACGGTGCCGCCAGGAGCCGAGGAATATCGCTTCGCCGAGCTGATGCTGCTCTTGCCGCGCGACTGGGTCATGGACGGCGACGCCGCAGACGAGGAGCGCTGGTATTGGCCGATGCGCACGCTGAAGCTCGTCGCGCGTTTGCCGCACCTGCACGAGACCTGGATTGGGCTCGGTCACACCATTCCGAATGGGCAGCCCGCCGAGCCCTACGCGGAGGGGACGCAGCTGTGCTGCGTCATGACGGGCCAGCCGCTCGGCTTCGGCGAAGACTTCGGACGCTGCCAGGTAGCTCCAGACAAAACGGTGCACCTGTACGTGCTCGTGCCGCTGCACGAAGACGAGACCGAGTTCAAGCTGCAGCACGGCTCCCAAGCCTTGTTCGAAAAGCTCGCTGCGCGGGGCGTGGGCCAGTGCGTCGACGTTGCTCGCCGCAGCGTGCTGGCGAAGCGGTTTTGGGTGGTTTAACCCTTCACTCGGCGCGAGCGAGCGCGCTGCGAAAGGCGCCCGCCACGGCCGGCCACACCCGCTTCGGCAGCGCCAGGCAGGCGAGGGCGTCGCGCTCGTGCGCACCTTGGCTGAAGAGCGAGGCCGCTCGCTCGGCGAGATCGAGCCGGAACGCCCGCCCGCCCAACACCACGTAGCCCAGCGCGAGCCAGGTCGGCGCGGGCAGGTGCTGCGGGTCGAAGCTGGGGCGCCCCACCGGCGGCAGCTTCGTACCGGGCTCGAAGGCGCGCACGAGGGCCAGGCGCCGAGCGAGCGCGCTCGGCTCCAAGAGCGACGGCAAGAAGACAGCCAGCTTGCCGGGCTCGACGACGGTGTCGTTCAAGGCCGTCCGATCGGCTTCGTTCAGCGCCGTCAGCGTGGCCGCCAGCTCCGGCCGAGCGGCGCTGCCCAAGCCTCTTTCGAGCTGGTAAGCGATGGCGCGCAGCGGCGGTCGGTCGGAGCGCCGGAGCGGCTCGAGGGGCGAAAGCAAGCGCCCCACGACATCGCGAGCGAACGCCAGCAGGCGGCGCTGCAGCTGGCTGCGAACACCAGCGGGCGCTTCGTCGAGCGCGGCCAGGCGGATTTCTGGCTGGGTGAGGGTGGCTCCTCGCGCCAGTTGGCCGAGCTTCAAACCGCCGGCCAGGACGGCGCCCGACGCGTCCAGCTCGAACGTTTCGTGAGCGGCGTCGACCAGCTCTTCCCACGTGGAAGGCCCGCTCGGCTCGGGGAGCGGCTCGTGCACACGAGCGCGCAGCTTGAACAGCGTCGCGAACGGGTGGTGAGGATCGAGCTCGACATCGAGCGCGGCCTCGTGAGCAGGGGCTCGCAGCGGCGTGCCGCGCGTCGAAGTGGCGCGGCTCCGCGCGCGTCGCTCGACGAAGCTTGCCACCAGGCCCGCGTGCAGCGCGTCGCTGAGCGCGTCCTCCTGCTCGGCGAGCAAGCCTCGCCACGCTTCGGCGTGCTGCACCCAGCCAGCGCGGTTGGCTACGAACGCCCAGGTGCGCAGCCTGGCCGTGCGAGCCAAGAGCGCGTCGACGTCACCGCTCTTGTCCGGCAGGTCCTCGGTTCGCCGTCGCAGGTATTGGTCGGATAGCGGCGCTTCGCACAGCTGAAGGTACAGGTCGTGCAGCAACGCCACGTGAACCTCGAACAAAATGTGCCGAAAATCCGGGATTTCGCAGACTCGCCACAAAAGCTCCAGTGCTTCGCCGCGGCGCGCTCTGGTCGCCACGTCCGGCAGCTTCAGCAGGGCGCGCAGCGCCGCCACGTCCAGGGCCTTGGGCACGGACGCGAAGTGCGCGGCGGGCGGAGGCCTCTCCAGGGCTTCCAGCAGCGCCTCGGGGGAAGAAAAATCGAGGTCCGAGTTGCGGTAGCGGACGCGCTGGAGCGGCTCGAACCGGTGCTGCTCGATGCGCTCCGCCAGCTCGTGGGGCAAATCCAGCGGGGCCAGCGTGCCGAAGCTGCCGTCTCGCAAATAGCGCCCGGCTCGCCCGGCGATCTGCGACAGCTCGGCCTCGCTGAGCGAGCGCGAATGTTGGCCGTCGAACTTGCGCAGCGACGCGAACGCGACGTGCGAAACGTCGAGGTTCAAGCCCATGCCGATGGCGTCGGTCGCGACCAAGTAGTCGACCTCGCCAGCTTGAAACATGGCGACCTGCGCGTTCCTGGCGCGCGGAGAGAGCGCGCCCAGCACCACGGCGGCGCCGCCCCGGGTACGACGTAGCCGCTCGGCCATGCGATACAGCTCGGGGATGGAGAACGCCACGACGGCGCTGCGCGGCGGTAGCTTCTGCAGCTTGCTCGCCCCCGCGAAGGCCAGGCGCGAGAGGCGGGGGTGCTCCTGGTGCTTCGCGGCCGGCACGAGGCGGTAAAGCAGCTCGCGCATGGCCGACGAGCCCATGAACCAGGTCTCGCGCCGGCCACGGGCGTGCAGCAGGCGGTCGGTGAAGACGTGGCCACGCTCGTCGTGGGTCGCCAGCTGCACCTCGTCGACGGCCACGAAATCGACCTCGCGCGTGAGCGGCATGGCCTCGGTCGTGCACACCCAATAGTCGGGGTGACGCGGCACCCGCTTCTCTTCACCCGTGATCAGCGCGACCTTGTCCTCGCCGACGCGCCGGGTCACGCGGTCGTACACCTCGCGGGCCAAGAGCCGCAGCGGCAAGCCGATCATACCGCTGTCGTGCTCGAGCATGCGCTCCACGGCTCGGTGCGTCTTTCCGGTGTTGGTCGGACCGAGCAGCGCGACGCTCTGGGTGGCATCCGCCAGCGGCACGTAGCCAGCATGCCCCGGGGAGCGGGCCTGGGCTAGGTCGAGCCCGGCACCTTCCCGGGCGCGCGCGAGCAAACCTGATTTGGGGAAACTCCCGAGCTCATCGCAAGGTGGCCCTCCCCGGGGGCGGCCTTCTGCGCTATGACTCCGCCGAACCCATGGCCTTGAGCGAAGCCCTTCGGCAAAGAATCGACGGTTTGGTCGCGAGTGATCGCGTCGTGCTCTTCATGAAGGGCAACCGGCGCGCGCCGCAGTGTGGCTTCTCGGCCCAAGTGGTGGCCATCCTCGACGAGCTTTTGCCGGACTACCTGACGCAAGACGTGCTCTCTTCCGCGGAGCTACGCGACGGCATCAAAGAGTACTCCCAGTGGCCGACCATTCCGCAGCTGTACATCGACGGCAAGTTCGTGGGCGGCTGCGATATCGTGAAAGATCTGAAGGCGTCGGGCGAGCTCGAGCAACTCTTGGGCGCCGAAGCTCCGCCGCTCGCGCCGCCACGCGTGACGGCCAGCCCGGAGGCCATCGGCGCTTTCAAGTCCGCCATCACCGAAGGCGATCCCGACGTGCTGCATTTGCAGGTTAGCCCCAGCTTCGAGTACGACTTGTTCTTCGGTCCGGTCGAGCGCGGTGACGTGGAGGTCGATCTGGGCGGGCTCAAGCTGTTCGTCAACCGCTCGAGCCTCGCGCGCGCGCAGGGCGTGCACATTGGCTACATCGACGGGGCCAACGCCGGCTTCAAGATCGATAACCCCAACCAACCCGCCCAGGTCGTGGAGCTCTCGGTGCAAGACGCCAAGGCCATGCTCGACCGCGGAGAGCTCACGTTGTTCGACGTGCGGCCCGAGAGCGAGGGCGACATTGCCCGCATCGCCGCCGGCAAGACGCTGAACGAAGAGACGGCCGAGCACCTGAGGGGCCTCGACAAAGCGACTCCGATCGCCTTCTATTGCCACCACGGCATGCGCAGCCGTGGCGTCGCGCAGTCGGTCGTGCAAGAAGGCTTTCGTAAAGTCTACAACTTGAAGGGTGGCATCGACGCGTGGTCGCAAGCCATCGATTCGACCATTCCGCGGTACTGAGCCCATGTCTTCACACCCCACAGATTTTCAAGGCAACGTGGTCGACGCGCTGCGCGAGGCCATCGAAACCAAGATCCCGAGCTCGAAAGCCGACGTCAGCGGTGCGGGCGGTCATTTCACGATCGAGGTCGTGTCGCCCGCCTTCGCCGGCCTCGGCATGCTCGAGAGCCAGCGGCTGGTGTACAGCGCCATCGCCCACTTGATGAAGGGCGATTTGGCGCCCGTGCACGCTGTCGATAAGTTGAAGACGCGCGTGCCCTGAGCCGTCAATCGTCCAGAGAAAGCTGGCTGGGGTGCCGCGGAAACCCCGTGACGAAGCCCAGCGTGTAGCGCGCGTTGATCTCGCCGAGAGCGCAGAAGCCGCGCGCGCCGCCGCGCGTGTAGCGGTAGCCGTCGATGCCGAAGGGGCCGAAATATTCGGCGGCGCGCAGGGCGGCGGCCACGGCTTCGGCGCGCTCGCACAGGGCCGCGCTCTCGTGCGGCTCCAGCTCCTCGGCCCGCGCCAAGCGCACGCCCTTGAACACGCCGCGTACGCTGACGATTTGCGTGCAAATGCGGCCGAGCTCGTGACGTCCGTTCGGCCAGACGAAGCCGTGCAGGCTCAGCTCGAGCGCGGGGGCCACGAGCGGCTCGACCAAAAGTCCGTCGCGCTTCAGCGAAGCGTCGACCCAAGTCCACTGCTTCTCGCTGAGCGGGCCGATGGCTCGCAGCTGACCGCGCCCCGCAAAACCGAGCGGACGCTTCAAGAGCCAAGGCTCTGCGTAGTCGCCGAGCCTGGCCAACAGCTGCTCGCGAGTCTCGACGTAGACCTGGCCCGGCAACCCGCCGCCGAGCTGGTGGGCGAACAAGCGGTGATTCACCCGCCGCAGCACGGCCGCGCTCGGGTACCGCTCGGGCGTGACGCCGAGCTGCTCGAGCCGCGCCAGCGCTAGCGGCGTCGGGCACCACGCCCGGCCGAGCAGCCCCTTCGGCAGTGTGGGCCGCCGAGTCTCGGGCGCAGGCTCCAAGAGCACGTCGTGCGGACCCAACAGCCTGCGCGAGCTGCCGCCGTGCGCGGCCAACTGTCGCAGTAGCTTCTGCTGGGGCACGTAGCCGGGGCGTCCGCGCGAAAGCTCCAGCTCCGCGTCCAAATTGAGGATCCAGCCGTAGCGCGGGGTCACGCCCGTCATGCAGGTTCTGGGCGACGCGCGCTGCGGCCCTTGGGCTCCGGCACGTAAGCGGCCAGGGCTTGCACGAACGCGTCCGGCATTCCGGCGCGTCGGCGCGCGTCGGCGGCGATGGGCTGGCCGTGCATGACCCAAGGCGAGAGGGGCGGCGGCAGGCGCCGCGACCACTCGTCGAAATCGCACCCGCCCGTCCAGCGCGCGAACCAACGGGTGGCAAAGCCCACGTGGGCGACCTCTTCCGCCCCGATGCGCTCTTGAATCTCTGCGCCCAGCTCGTCGCCCGCCTGGCGAAAGCGAGCGGCAAAATTGGGCGCGTACTCCAGGTTGGCCGCTTCGAGGCCCATGCCCATGACGGCCACGAACTCGAGCTTCGACGCGCAGCTCGGGACGCGCTTCCAGAACCAATCACGAACGCCGAAGTCGCCCACGCGCGCGCCGAGCCGGCCAATGTGCTCGGCGTACGCGCCCATGTGCCGAATCTCGTCCAGGCAGATGCCGAGCAGCCCGCGCCGAAACTCCGGCTCGGCGTCGGGAAACGCCAAGATGGCCCAGCACATCAGCTCGGCGGCCTGCAGCTCGTGATGCAAAAACGCATGCAGCGTGCGCGCGCGGTAGTACGGGTCCTCCAAGGCTTCTTGCTTGGGGGTTCGCTCGCCGCGCCGCGCGGCTCGAAGCTCGGCGGGGCGCCCGGGCTCGTTCAGTCGCAGCGGCGCGGCCGCGGCGCGAAAGACCTTCGGGGGTGGCGGCGGCGCCAGCTTGTGAGCCAAGTCGGTGCTCTTTACGTATGCTTCCGCCCACGCTTCGATGTCCGAGGCGGCGCCCGATTCGAGCGGCTCTGACGGGCGCTGGCGCGGGGTATCGGGGGCCGAGGTCACCGCGCCAGCATAGCGTGGCGCGGAAGCTCAGCTCCTCAATCTCGCGGATTAACGGCGATTTTGCTAAAAGCACGGCCGCATGTCCGCCGCGACGCCCGCGCCCTCGTTGAAGATTCACGAGTTCATCCTGCCGAGCGGCGAGCTCTTCGGCGTGCTGCTGCGCCGAGAGGGCGCGCGGCTGCTGCTCGTCTCCGACGACGGTGAGCTCGAGCTACCCGCGGGGGCGCTGCGGGCGGTCATGCTGCGCTATGGCGCGCCGTTCGACGAGAAAGCGATGAGCCAGAGCCAAGGCGTGCTCGAGCTGGGAGCGGGCGCGAGCATTCGTCACGTCCGTCACCTGGCCGGCTACGACGTGATCGCGCGCGACTACTTGGTGTACGGGGAGCCAGGCTTGGAGGCGGTGTGCGCCATGGCCACCAACGTGGCCGGCGCGCTCCGTTACTTGGCGCTCGCCGCGCGTGACGCCGCGCGGGCCGCGCTACGAAAATAGCTCCGACACCGAGCTGCCGTCGTGAATGTGCATGATGGCCGTCGCCAGCTGGGGCGCCAACGAGAGCACCTCGATTTTGGCGGACATGGACGCGGCGGGGATGGGCAGCGTGTTGGCGACCAGCAGCCGCTTGAGCCGCGAAGCCTTCAGCTTCTCCGCCGCCTTGCCGGAAAGGACCGGGTGCACCACGGCGGCCGAGACCGAGCGCGCGCCGCGCTCGAGCAAGAAATCGGTCGCGTTGAAGAGCGTGCCCCCGGTGGCGATCTCGTCGTCGACCAGCAGGCAATCTTTTCCGGCGACGTCGCCGATGATGTGCGCCGGCTTGGCGTTCTCGTCGTCACCGAAGCGGCGCTTGTCGATCAGCGCCAACGGCAGCTCTAGCCGCTTGGCGAAGCGGCCGGCGTCTTTGGCCTCGCCCACGTCGGCGGCGACGATGACGGTGTTGGAGAGGTCGTCCTTCTTCAGCCGCTCGCACAGCGCCGGCACGCCCGTGAGCTGGTCGGCGGGAATCGAGAAGAACCCCTGAATTTGCGGCGAATGCAGGTCCATCGTCAAGACACGGTCCGCCCCCGAGGTCGCCAAGAGATCGGCCATCAAGCGCGCCGAGATGGAAATGCGCGGCTCGTCTTTCTTGTCGCTGCGCGCGTAAGGAAAGTACGGAATGACGGCGGTGACGCGCTTGGCCGAAGCATGCTTGAGCGCGTCCAGCGTGATGAGCAGCTCTACGATGTGCTCGGAGAGCGGCGGGCAAGCCGTCTGCACCACGAACACGTCCTGCTCTCGTACGTTCTCCTCGATGCGAATCTTCAAGTTCTCGTTCGAGAAGCGCTTGGTGCTGGCCTTGCCCAGAGGGATCCCGATTTGAGCGCAAATCTCCTCGGCCAAGCGGGGGTGCGAGCTGCCGGAGAACACCTTGAGGTTGGCGGACGGGGTGGTCATGGGTGGGCGGAACCTACCACGACCGGGACGCACTTCGGCTCACCGGAACGGGTTGAAATCGTAAGCGGTAGTGACGCGCTCGTGCGTAGCGAAGTACGCGCGCACCAGCCCGGCTGGATCGCTTGCCATGGCGCCGCTCGGGCTGTGGTCGTCGTGGTCGTTCCACGCCCAGCTTGCATGCGCGGCGTTCTTCAGGCACCAGAACGCGGCTTGGCCGCAACCACCGGCGGAATTACCCGCGAACGTCCCAAAAGCCACGAATAAACGCGGATCTGCGCGGCGCTCCCACAGGCCGCCCGGCTCCAGCATGTCGTGCAGCCGGTAGCGCACGTAGCGGTCGTTCGGCCCGGACGGAACCTCGGCCACCGTCAACGATGGATAGTAGACGACGCCTTCCGTGCGAATGCGGTAATAGGGCCAAGCCTTGATGGCGTGCGTCTCGGCTTGCGACGCCGTAACCGGGTGCAGCTCGCCGGCGAAAGGTCGCAAGCTGAGCTCGCCGTCGACGTCTTCTCGGCCCGAGCTCCAGCGGCTGCTCGCCGGCACGTACGAGTAAAAATTTGCGTGCACCACGCTGATGGCCGCGCGCAGCGCCCCGAAGCGCGAGCCGTCGCGTGCCACCGTGAACAGCACCCCCTCCGAGTCGTTTTCGTGCTCGGTCTCGAAGAAGCTGCTCGACCAGTCGCGCGGGTGAAAAAATTGGTAAGTGATGAACCAATGGCTCGCGGTCTCGACCACCGAGTAATACGCGTGGGCTGACAGCGGGTAGCGCGGATCCCCCGCGTGCTCCCAGTTGTTGCGCGCGTCATTGTCACCGTCGAAATCGAAGCTGGTGATGTAATCGGCCGCGCCGCCCAGGGCGTGCGCCCCGTTGCGATGCACTTCTTGTTGGTGGATGGGCGCGTAGCGCAGGGCCAGAGCGGCGCGGAAGCCGGCGTCCTTCGCGCTCTCGGCGTGGGCAAAACCTGCGCTCAGCGTCAGACCGAGCAACGCCCCGACACCTCCCAGCGCTTGCGTGAGCCGCCTCATCGTCGTGAGTGCTTCGACAAACGCTCAGCATATCAGAGCCATAAGGCCCTGAAATGCTCGGTCACGCCTGCGACATGTCGCAGCATGTGAGTGAGCCGTTGCTTTGCGCGCGGAGGAGCGTAGCTTTGAGCTCGAGCTTTCTTTTGCGGAGCGCCGGGTTTCTGCGCCTTGTCTTGCTGAGTCGTTTCCCCAACTGGTCTACGAGTCTCGAGAAAGAGGGTGTGTGCGATGGTCGAGCGAAAGAAGCCAATCAGGCGTCGTGATGCCACTGGACATTTGGACGCGGAATACGAGCGTAAGCTGCGCTCGTCGTCGCAGCCGCCGCGGGACGACGGAGTGGCGTTCCTGACCGGCTTTCATACTCCCGAGCCCTTGGCCGAAGAGCTAGGCGAAGCGTTCTTGCAGTCCGCCACCTCGGGCGAAGAGAGCGAAGCGGAGCGGCGCGAGCGTATCTTGCCCGAAGAGAACGGAGGGCCGTTCGTGAGCACCCGCGCCAGCCAAGAGTTCGCCTACGACCTCGACGAGTCGAACATCGCCGAAGCCACGCGCGAGCCCCTGCCCAAGACGTCCCTGGCCGACCCTTAGGGCCCGCGAATGGCCAAGTCAGGGGCCCTCGCGGCCCATGCATCCCCGCGGGCTTCGTCGCTCCTCAGTTACATGCGGCAAGTAGGCGCCTTCGTCGCGCATCGCCAGCCGGGCGCCTCGACCGCGAGCATCGACTGACTTGGCCATCCGCGGCCCCCTAGCCGCCGAGCAGACGTGGCCAGGCTTCACTCCCGAGCGCCATTGAGGGAGTATGTCGCTCGCCCGCCAGCGCCATGCTGAAAACCGTCCGCGTCCCCGAAGCACTGGTGCCGTTGTTCGAGCAGGCCCAGTCCTACGTTTCTCGCTATTTCGCGGATCAAACCTCGGAGCCAGAGCGCGCTCGCATCGAGATCGCGGGGCAGCGCTACGTGCTCGTGCGGGCCGGCGCGCTCTCCGTGGAGTTCTACGAGCTGGTGGAGCGCTTGTACTCGAGCGCGAGCGAAGCGCAGTCGGTAGCGCACGGGCTGCTCTTCGATCTGGCCCACGCCATGGGTCTGTCCGACGCCGGCACGTTCGCCGAACGCATGGACGTGCGGGAGCCGATTGCGCGCTTGTCGGCGGGCCCCATCCACTTTGCCTACGCAGGCTGGGCCTTCGTCGACATTTTACCGGAGAGCGCGCCCAGCCCCGACGCCGACTTCTACTTGCTGTACGACCACCCCTACTCGTTCGAGTCGGACTCCTGGCTGGCCGCGGGCAAGTCGTCCGAGCACCCCGTGTGCGTGATGAACGCCGGCTACTCGTCGGGCTGGTGCGAGCAAGCGTTCGGCTTGCCGCTGGTCGCCGCCGAGATCTTGTGTCGGGCCAAGGGTGACGAGGTCTGCCGCTTCGTCATGGCCCCCCCCGAGCGCATCGAGCAGCGCATCCGCAGCTACATCGACCAGCACCCCGAGCAGGCGGCGCGCGTGGTTGGCTACAAAGTCGAGAGCTTTCTCTCGCGCCGCACCGACGCTCAGCTGCTCCGCTCGAATCTGGCGCTCGAGCGGCGCGAGCAGCTGAGCCGCGAGCTCAACGCCCGCTTGATCGAGGTGCTGCCCGGCGGAGTGGTCGAGGTCAGTCGCGATGGAGCGATCGTGAACGCCAACGCCGAGGCCATGCGCATTTTGGGGCTCGGCTTCGACGCGCTCACCCGCCGCGTCGTGCGAGATTTCGAGAGCGAGACGCTGTTCGAAGACGGCACCCCCGCGCCGGCCAGCGAGTATCCGGTGGTCAAGGCCCTGACCACCGGTCAACCGCAAGCGGCCGTCACGCTGGGCGTACGGCGCCGCGACGGTGAGACGTCGTGGGCCGTGTACCGCGCGGTTGCCACGCGTGATCCCGCGACGCAAGAGGTGACGGGCGCCCTCGTGACGCTGCTCGACATCACCGAGCGCAAGCGCTTCGAAGACAAGCTGCGGCAAACCCAGAAGCTCGAGAGCCTGGGCGTCCTCGCCGGCGGCATCGCCCACGATTTCAACAACCTGCTCGTCACCATCTTGGGCAACGCTTCGTTCGCCAAGAGCATCGCTGGTGGTGACCCTCAGCTCGGGCCCCTGCTCGATCAAATCGAGCTCGGCGCGCGGCGCGCGGCGGAGCTGACCCGGCAAATGCTCGACTACTCGGGCGAAGGCAAGCTGAAGGTCGAGCGGCTCGACTTGGCCGACGCCGTGCGCGAGATGGCCAGGCTGCTCTCCGCCATGATTCCCAAGCAGGTCGAGCTCCACTACAAGTTTCAAGAGGGTTTGCATCCGGTCGAGGTGGACGCGACCCAGATTCGGCAGGTGCTGATGAACCTGATCACGAACGCGGCCGAGTCGCTGGGCGAGCACGCGGGCCGGGTGACCATCGCCTTGGAGCAGCGCTTCTTGCCCGACTCCGAGCTGGAAGGGTACGAGCACCACCAGCTGAAGGCCGGCAATTACGTCGTGCTCAGCGTCAAAGATACCGGCTCCGGCATGTCGGAAGAGACACGTCGACGCGTCTTCGATCCGTTCTTCACCACCAAGTTTCAGGGGCGAGGCCTGGGCATGGCGGCCGTGCTCGGCATCGTGCGCGGTCACCACGGGGCGATTCGCATCGACAGCCGCGAAGGCGCCGGCACCGAGGTGCGCATGCTACTGCCGGTGCGCGTGGCTCCGCTGGCCACGCCAGTGGCCGGAGCGCGCGCCACGGTGTTGGTGGTCGACGACGACCACGGCGTGCTGGCGGTGGCTCGACGTGTGTTGTCGGCTCACGGCTACCGTGTGCTCACGGCCGTGAACGGCGTGGAAGGCGTGGCGTGCTTCGAGCGGCACCGCGCCGAGGTCCGCTTGGTGTTGATGGACATGACCATGCCGCAGATGAACGGCCTGGACGCGCTGGCCAGGATTCGCGCGCTGGACGCCCGGGTGCCGGTCTTGCTCTCGAGCGGCTACGGCGCCGCCGCCGCCGTGCATTCTCGCGAATTTTCCGGCGTTCTGATGAAGCCGTACAGCTTTTCCGAGCTGCTTTCGGCCATCGAAGGAAGCCTGGGCGCTGCCGCCATCGAGCGCTAGGCTCCGCGCCCGGCGGTTCCTTCCGCCCGTTTCTTCCCCATGATCGCAATCTCCGATCTCTCGAAGTCCTTCGGTGCGCGCACCTTGTTCGAAGGCGTCACCCACAAACTGGTCAAGGGCGCACGCTATGGGCTGGTTGGCGCCAACGGCTCCGGCAAGACCACCTTCATGAAGATCTTGTGCGGCGACGAGCCGCCGAGCGGTGGTCAAGTCGTCTGGCCCAAAGACGCGAGGGTGGGCGTTCTCCGTCAAGATCGCTTCATGAGCGACGCGGAGCCCATCTTGACCGTAGCCATGGCCGGCGACGAGCTGGTCACGGCGGCGCTGGCCGAGCAGGCGCGGCTCTCGGAGGCGGCGCTACCGGACGCGGAGCGGATGGCCGAGCTCGAGGATCAGATCGCGTCGCACGATGGCTACACTCTAGAAGCGCGCGCCAGCCACATCTTGGAAGGCCTCGGTATTCCGGTGGCGGTGCACCGGCAACCGCTGGCCACGCTCTCGGGCGGCTTCAAGCTGCGCGTGCTGTTGGCGCAAGTGCTGATCGGTGGGCCCGACGTGGTGCTGCTCGACGAGCCCACCAACCACCTGGACATCTTGTCCATCCGCTGGCTCGAGAAATTTTTGGCCCAGTACCGCGGCTGCGCGCTGGTGATTTCACACGATCAGCGCTTTCTCGACAACGTGGCCACCGACATCTTGGACGTGGACTACGGCACCATCGACATCTATCCCGGAAATTACAGCCATTTCGTGCGCGAAAAGGCCGACGTGCGCGCGCGCAAAGAGGCAGAGGTCGCCCGCGCCGAGGCGACCATCGCCGAGAAGCGCGCCTGGGTCGAGCGCTTCGGCGCCAAGGCCACCAAGGCGCGGCAGGCCCAGAGCCGGCTCAAGCAGATCGAGAAGATCGAGGTCGAAGAGCTGGAGACGAGCTCCCGCCGCACCCCGCTCTTCAAGTTCGAGCCCCAGCGGCCGAGCGGCAAAGAAGTGCTGACGCTGGAGGGCATCGTCAAATCGTTCGGGCCGAAGCGCGTGCTGGCCGGCGTGTCGCTCGTGGTGCGGCGCGGCGAGCGGGTCGCCATCATTGGTCCGAACGGCTTGGGTAAGTCGACGTTACTCAAGATTGCGACCAGCAACCTGAAGCAGGACGCCGGCAGCGTGGCCTGGGGGCACGAAACCCACGTCGGTTACTTCCCTCAAGATCATCACGAGGTCTTGCCTGACGCCAACGCCAAGCCCCTGCAGATCATCTGGGACACCATCCCGAGCGAAGGCACCAGCACCGTGCGTGGGCACCTGGGGCGCATGCTATTTTCCGGCGAGGATGTGAACAAGTCGGTCTCGGCCCTGTCCGGGGGCGAAGCGGCGCGCTTGGTCTTTTGCCGAATCATGGTGCAAAAGCCGAATGTCCTCGTGCTGGACGAGCCGACCAACCACCTCGATCTCGAGGCCATTGGCGGGCTCGTCGAGGCGCTGCGCAGCTTCGAGGGCACGGTGCTGTTCGTCTCGCACGATCGCGCGTTCGTGTCCGCGCTGGCGACCCGCATCTTGGAGGTGACCGAGCAAGGGTTTCGAGACTTTCCCGGCACTTACGACGAGTACCTGTCGCGCTGCGGTGACGACCACCTGGACGCCGAGGCGGCCGTGCTGCGCGCCAAGCGCGAGAAGAGTGCCGGCCCCTCGTCCGCGCCGGTCGGCGCTCCCACTTTGTCTTGGGATGAGCAGAAGCGCCGCAACAATCGCAAGAAGCAACTCCCGGCGCAGCGCGACGACGTGCTGAAGAGCATCGAGAAAGCCGAGCAGCGCAAGGCCGCTATCGCCGCCTTGTGGTGCGAGCCGGGTTTCTACGAACGCACCAGCAAGGCCGACGTCGCCACGCTCGAACGAGAAGAGCGCGCCCTCGGCCCTACCATCGACGAGCTGGTCGCAAAGTGGGAAGCGCTGGAAGCCGAGATCGCGAGCCTCGAGGGCGGATGAGCAACGTGGGCAAGTTCGTTCTCGTCACCGGCAACGTCGACAAATGGCGCGAAGCCGAGCGGATTTTGGGCTTCGGCATCGAACGCGTCGAGCTCGACCTCGAGGAGCTGCAAGCGTCCAGCGTCAGCGCGGTGGCGCTAGCCAAGGCCGAAAGCGCCTTCCGCCGGTTGGGGCGCCCGGTGATCGTGGAAGACGCCGGCGTCGAGCTGGCGGGCTTGGGCGGCTTCCCCGGGCCGTTCATCAAGTATTGGGAAAAGCTCGGCGGCTTGGCCTCGATTTGCCGCGCCGCCGACGGCCTGGGCGAGCGCGGCGCGTGCGCGGTGTGCGCGCTCGGCATCTGCTCGGAGCAGGGTGCGGAGGTGGTGACGGGCGTCGCTCGCGGAAGCCTGGCGCTCGAGCCGCGCGGCGTGAACGGCTTCGGCTGGGACGCCATCTTCATCCCCGAGGGTGATACCCGCACCTTCGGCGAGATGACTCCCGCCGAAAAAGACGCGCGCTCCCACCGCCGCAAGGCCTGGGAGCTCCTGCGCGAACGGCTCTAGCGCCGTCGGCGCGGGCGAGAACGAGCCGCCACCGCGCGCATGGCCCTGCGGCTCGCCGTAGCTCGAGGCTCGGCAGGGTGTTGAGAAAGTAGAGGTTGGAAGCAGCAGAGCAGCGTGACCGCAGCTCCAACCATGAAAACGTGCCCAGCGAGCCTGTGGTGGATCCGCTGTCCGAGCGCAACTGAGCTGCGCCCAGCGCGCTTCAGCTCGGGGCTCGTTCTCGCCAGGTGAGCAAGCGCAGCGGTAACCACAGGGGAAAGAGCGGCGGGCTGGCGCGCGCCAGCTCGCGCCAGGCCGAGAGCCCGTGGTGCGGCTTGCCCGAGCGATCGCGCGCGATGAGCAGGCTTGCCTGCCCGTCGACCTGCTCGTGGCGGAAGCGCGCCAACACGTCGAGCCGAGCGCACAGCGAGCCCAGAGCGCGGCCTGCTGGACGGCGGGCGTTCCACGAGAGGGTCCGTTCGTGCAGCTCGGGCGTGACGAAGACCAGGTAACCGCTCAGCATGGTGTAGCTGAACAGCTCGACGTGCGCCGTGAGCTCGATGCCGCCGTGGAACATCACCCCTAGCCACAGGCACAGGACGCGCGTGGCCGGAAACCACAGGCCTAGTGCCAGACACAGCTCGCTGCCGATAGCGGCGACGGCCGCGGCGTGCGCGAACCACGGCGCGCCGAGCAGCTGCGCAAAGCCGACGGGCAGGTAGCGCTCCACGAACGGCTGAGCGAGCGCGAAGCGCGGCAGCAGCACGGCGCCGCTGCGCCAGTCGGCGTCGGCCAGCTTGCCCAGGCTGGAAGCCAGGTACACGACGACCAGCTGGGCACCGACCAAGCGAGCGGCCCAGCGCGGCGCGGTACCCAGTCGTCGCTGGCCCGACCAGCAAAACGAGCGATCGCACGGCGTGAAGCTCACGAGCAGCGTGAGCAGCAGCAGCTCATAGCGGTTGTTGTGATACTGCAGGCGGTCGCAAAAGAGGCCGTAGAGCCCGCATAGCGCGGCCACCGCCAACGCTGGCCGCGCCCAGACACCGATGAGTGCCAGCACGCAGCCCAAGGCCTGACACCCCAAGAGCACGCTATAGCCGCTGCGCGAAGGCACGAAGCTCTCGGGCAAGAGCGGCATGTGGAACACGTCGCCGAAATACGGCGCCTGCAGCAGCTCTCGCCCGAGTCGCAACGTGAGCAGCAGCAACAGCCCGGCAAACGCCACGCGCAGAAGGCCCAGCACGTGGGCGTCACGCTCTTCGCTCAGCCAGGACATCACGGCTTCTCCGCCCGCAGCTCGACCCGCCCCGGCACACCGTTGCGTAGCGTGTCGACCTTGGCCACGAGCGCCAGGGTGCTCGGATCGTCCGTCACGTGCTGGACCATGTCATCCAGCGCGGCCTGCAAGTGGAACAGTTGCCCGTCCAAGCCGTAGCGGGCGTGCATGCTGGTCCCGAGCACGTTCAGCGGCGAGTAGTGGACGCGCTCTTGCCACGCGTAGTCACGCAGCTTACCGGTCGCGTCGGGCGCCTGCCAGCGACCGTCGGGCAGCGGCACCAGCACTCGCCTCTTCTTCTTTCTCACCTCGCGAAACAGGTGAATGGTCAGGCGCGAGGTCTCGTTGAACATCTGAAAGCCGAGCGTGTGGTCGGGCGTGCGCAGCCCCCACGCAATGCCCGCGAGCTCGAGCCCGAAGAACAGCGCCACGAAAGCCGCGCGGGCGAGCAGGGCCCAGCGTGAGCGGCCGGAGCGCCGCAGGTCGCTACTTTGGCGGTTCTTCTGCACGCGGGCGCAGCTTACCTCACTCGACTTTTTCGACGCGACCGTCGATGTGCTTGGCGAAGCGGCCGGCGTCGCGGGCGTGGACGGGGTCGTCGGCGGGCCAGGGCCAGCCGCCGAACTGCGTGCGCTGGTAGTCGGCGAACGCTTGCTGAATTTCGGCGCGCGTGTTCATGACGAACGGGCCGTGCTGCGCGACCGGCTCCCCGATCGGGCGGCCCTGGAGCATGAGCAGCTCGCAAGCGCTCTCGCCCGCGGCAATCTCGACCTCGAGGTCGGAGCGGACCACGGCTGCGGCGTGTTGGTCGAGCACGCGGTCGTCGATCCTCACGCGGTCACCCACGAAGAAGTACAAAGTGCGAATCGTCTCGGGGTGGTGCGCGGCGGGCAGCGTCCAGGTCGCGCCGGCTTCGAGCTCGATGCACCAAATAGCGACGTCGGTGTCGGGGCGCGCCGCCCACGATTGCGGCGGTGGTGATGGCGGCCTCTTTCCCGCAAGCTCGCCGGCGACGGTGGTGACCTGGGTGGTGCGCCCAGCCGCGTCTTGGAACAGGTGTTTCGGGATTTGGCCATGCCACAGCATCGCGAAATGCGGGGGCGCCCGCTTGTCTTCGCCCGGCAGGTTCAGCCAAATCTGGAAGAGCTCGACCGGGTTGGGCGAGTCTCGCTGCAGCAGCGGGAACATCTCTGAGTGGACGATGCCGCTCCCGGCCGTGAGCCATTGGGCATCCCCGCCGCCGAAGCGCGCGGCTGCGCCCAATGAGTCGGAGTGATCGATGTAGCCGCGGCGCGCGATGGTCACGGTCTCGAAGCCGCGGTGCGGATGCTGCGGAAAGCCAGGCACGACCTGGCCGTGGTACATACGAAAGCCGTCTTTGACGACGAAGTCGTTACCCAGGTTGCGGCCCGCCAGCGACGCCTGCGGACCGAAATTTTCGTTGCCGGCCGGGTAGGCGTCGTCGTGGTGGACGCAGAACAAAAACGGGTCGACGGTTTGCCAGGGAAAGCCGAGAGGAAGGGTTTCGAGGACCGCGCTCATGGAGCGGAGTGTAGTGCGGAGTCGCGCGCTTTGCCCTTCTTGGGGCCGCCGGCAGAAGCGGCGCCCGCATCCAGCACGCGCGCTCCGGCGGTCGTGACCTCCAGCACCTGGGGCGGCTTCGCGCCATAAAAGGCCGAAAGGCCGATGTCGATGCGGAACACGCGCTCCTGGCACGCGCTGGAAATGCCGCGTTCTTGGACCGTGTGTCCGACAATCAGGCGTTTTGCGCCGACTTCTTCGAGCACGCGACCGAGCAGCTCGCAGTTGGCGTCATCGACCGGGGTGCCGCCGTAGCGCCGCGTCCACACCGGGCCGTCTTCGTCGCCGAGCATGGGCGGGAGGTCGCGGGTTTTTCCGGCCAGAAAGGCGCTGGCCTCACGGTTGATGCGGTCCAAGCCATACTCCACGTGGACGGGCAAAACCCCGGCGTGCGCAAACAGGCTGTCCCCGACCTTGGCGACGGTCAGGCGGCGCGACAGCTTCTGGGCGTAGGGAGCGCCGGGCATGAACGCGGCGGCTCGGCCTAGCTCCGGCTCCGGTAACCGGCCTCGCAGCGCGCCCGCGCGGCTCGAGAGCTCGTCGAAGCTGGCGAAGCTCTTGCGCGTCACGTAGCGAAAGTCCAAGCGCGCATTCATCAGCTCGTGGTTGCCGTTGAGCACGTAGAACGCTCCGCCCGCCGCTCGCGCGGCCGCCTCCAGCGCCTCGATCAGGTCGAGCACCTCGCGATCTTGATCGCCGCGATCGACCTGATCGCCGGTTTGCACGACCGTGAGCCCGCGGCCAATCCAGCGGTCGTCGCTGTCGATCGCTCCGGCTAGCCGGAGCGCGCCTCGCAGCGCCGCGAGATCTCCGTGAATGTCGCCGATCGCGACGAGCCGCGAGCCGGACAGGGGCAGCTGGTAAGTGCCAACGGACGGCGCGCGAGCGGCGCTGGCGGCGGCTGCTGGAGCAGGTGAGGTAACGCTGCTCGTGCTGGGGCGAGCCTTGGGCGAAGCGGTGTCGGGCTGCGCCTCGGGCGTGCGGCTGCAAGCGCCGACGGCCACGAGCACGAGCGCCAGTTGGGCGGCTGACGAGCGCATGACTAGCCTCATAGCAGTTTTTTCAGAGAGCTTCGAAAATCCCGCTCGCGCTGTCTGGCGCGGTCCAGCGGCGGCCGCCGTGCTGCCCACGGACCAGTAAAGCAGCCCCGTCGTGCTTGTCGAGCCTCGGCCGCTGCGCTACCCCGGGAACCTGCGAGCAATGCGTACGTTCATCAGCTGCTTGGTCTTGGGGTTCGTGACGGCTTGTGGCTCGTCGGTTTCGAACGGAGAGCCCAATTCGCCCGCGGAAGAAGCTAGCGTCAAAGAGCAGGCCGTAAGCGAGCCGAAGAAGCCGCGCATTCCCAAGCGCTGCGCCAAGGGCAGGCGCAACCGCGACGAGTGCGTGCCGCCGCAGGGTTGGGTGAAGCGTCTGTGCGACGACGTCTACCCCGACGTGGCCTTGCACATGTTCGAGCCGGGCACGCCCTGGAAACGCCTTTACATGCTGTCCCGAGCGGAGCCGGTCAACGCCTCCGGCGGCTCGTCGCTCTTGGGCGACAAGATGGAGCGCGGCGAAGAGGTGATTGCGCTCAAACGCCGCAGCCAAGACGAAGGCGGCATTCAGGTCGGTGAGAACAACGCCGGCTACGACGTGCTGCGCTGGAACGGCGCCTGCGCGACCATTCACGATGGTGACTTCGCCGAAGCTCGGCCGAGCCGCATCGTGCAGTCCAAGGTGGAGTGGCGCCGCTTGGGCGTTCCGCTGCGCCAGCACCTGGAGGCTCAGCCCGCCATCTCGGCCGCCTACGAGGCCCGCCGAAAGTCTTGCCACGGCTTCAGCATGGGCACGGTCACCGGAGATTGTGAGTCGAACGACAGGCTGCTGATGCAGGAGATCGTCCGCTACATCCAAACCGGTCCACAGTTACCCGAAGCCTCGCGCATGCCCTAACCCCGGGCGCTGCGACCATTTGACGCAGCTCGCGCGGCCCCGTGCTCGGCTAGGTTCCGAGCCATGAAATCTTCGGTTTGCGTTTGCTTGGGCCTGGTTGCTGTCAGCGCCGCGCTGGCGCTCGTCGGTTGTGCCGACGACGACGGGGTGGAGCCAGGCTCGGGTGGCGGAGCCGCCCACGCCGGTAGCTCCAGCCACGGCGGCGCCGCGTCCGCTCAGGGCGGCGCCACTGCTTACGGCGGTCAGCCCGCGCATGGCGACGGTGCCATCCTCTGCGAGGTGATCGGCGAGCTTTGCCACGAGGCCGACAGCGGTAGCGGAGCCGCGCACGACTGCCATCAAGTGGGCCACGTCGGCGACGCGGACGGTTGCGCCCGGGCGTTCGACGGTTGCATCGCGACTTGCACCGCCGAAGAAGGCGCCGGCGGGAGTGGGCCCGCGCCCGACGGCCACTGCGCGGCCCTCGGCGAGCTTTGTCACGTGGCCGACGACGGCGACGGCCCGCTCCACGACTGCCACCAAGTGGGCCACGTCGGCGACCCGGCGGGCTGCGCAGCAGCTTTCGATGACTGCGCCACGCTCTGCCTAGCCGCTCGCGAGGCGCTGGAAGAAGGCGCCGGCGGGGCGGCCGCGGCCGGCGCTGGCGGCGTCAGCAGCTCGGGCGGCGCGAGCCTCGTCGGTGGCGCTGGCGGCGCGGCGCCTTAGCCGTTGTTGAAAAGACGGGCGCGTCGGGATGAGCCGTATGCGCCTTCGTCGCCCGCGCCAGCCAGGCGTCTCGGCCGCTATCGCGGAGCCATTCGCGCCCTCAGGGCGCTCGGCACTGCCGGTAGTGGTCGATGAAGCGCGCAAAGCTGCGGTACGCAATATCGCCGGTGGTGAACTTGGTGCCGCCGCCGTGCGCGACGCCGCCACCGAACGTGTCCAGCGGCTTCTGTAGCAGCAAGCTCTGGCTCGGCTCGTCGACGTTGATCAAGCCGAGGGCGAGCACTCGCTCGAAGGTCGCAGCCGAGCCGGTCTGGCAGTTGCCCACCACGGAAATCCACCGCGGGGCGTCTTTGTCGGCCAAAAGCTCGGTGTCGAAGTGGCACGGAGAGCAGCGGCCGCGCCAGGTGTACACGTCGTCGTAGAACGCCTGCTCGAGCTCCTTGTCGCTGCAACCACGGGTGTCGTCGCCGCTCGGAATCGTGGGCGGCTCGTCCGCGCTTCCGTTGCTGCACGTTGGGCCGGCGTCGGGCTCGCCGCACGTGACGCCCGCGCACGCGCTGGGGCAGGCCGCGTTGGCCTCGATCCAGTCTCGGAAGGCATCGCGCTCGGCCGCGATCACCTGGGGGGTGATGAGCTCGCTGTCGGGCGAGGCGCGCTCGATCCAGCCCAAGATCTTGCTGTCCGAAGGCGAGCTGACATTTACCAACCCTTGATCGACGAGGCACGCCCAGGTTTTGCACGGCGTCTCGCGCGCGAACGCGGAGAGATCGACGCCCGAGAGGTGACACTGGTTGCAGGTCGTCATGCGCTCTTCCGACAGCAGCGGCTCGATCCGCTCGTGGAAGGTTTCGGTCGGCTTGAGCTCACACGCCACTTCGCCGGGCGGCTCGTCGTGATCGCCGCAGGATGCCAGACAACCCGCGGCGAGCGTTGCGCCGGCCAATAACAGCGAGGAAAACCGAGACGCCAAAGCTCGCGAAGCTTAGAGCCAGCGCTGAGCGTCGTCGAGCAAGCTCAAGGGGGTGCGACAATCTGTCCACAGTCGCCGAGGCGGATCGTGGGCTTGTCGGTCGGGTGCTCGACCTTGAGCGCTAGCTCGCCGCGGCCGGATTTCACCGGAGCGTCGAGCTTCAGCTTCTCTGGCGCAGCTCCGGTCAAGCGCGCCGTCAATTCTTGCCAGCTCAAACCTGGCGCCGCGTAGGCGGTCACGCAGCGCGGCGCGGCCGCGTCGGGCTTTTCGTACGAGAATACGTACAGCTCCGAGCCCTGCTCGGCGCGCACTTCGGCCGGGCTGTCCTGGCTGGTGAGCTTGAAATGGCGATCGCCGAAATAAGCTTTCACCGCCTGCGCGTTCATGTCGGCAATTTGCGGTCCGGTGCAGCGCACCTCGGCTTTGCTGCCTTTGGGCTTGTAGGCTTGGCCCTTGGGGCAGTCCGGGTCGCCGCTCTTCACGAGGCGGGCCAGCTCGTCGGCGCTGGGAGCTTGCTGCCTTTTTCGGCTAGCGCGCCGCTCCAGCAGCTCGAGCTGCGCCGAGAGCTCGTTTTTGGCCTTGAGCAGCTGTTCGCGCTCGTCGCCCAGCTTGGCCTTCTCGCAAGCGGCGTGCGCGGCGGCGACGGCGCTCAGGCTCTGATTTACGCTGGCGATGGACTTGCTGTCGACCTGTTGGACGATGGCCTGCGCGCTCGTCATGCGTTCGTGACAAAGCTTTGCGTCGGGATCGCAGGCGACCAGCCCGCCGACGGCGACCCAAGTCCAAAAGGCCCGCATGAACCGAGACTAACAGAGCCTCAGCGGACTTTCACGATCTCGTACACGCGCGCCGCTTCTCGGGCCTGGCGCGCTGGTAGCTCGACTTCGTCGCCCTCGCTGGCCCCCAGCAGGGCGCGCCCGAGGGGGCTCTGCGGAGTCAGGGTTTGAACCTCGACGCCGGCGAGCGAGATGCGCTCGCCGCCCGCGGCCGGCACCAAGAAGTAAAGTAGCCGTTTCTCGTCGTTCCGTAGCTCGATGAGCGCTGAAATGGCGATGCGCGCGCCTGGCTTGAAGTCGAGCAGCTCGAGCGCGCTGACGCGTAGGAAGGCTTCTTCCATCTCGGAGGCGCGCCCCGCCTGACCGCGCGCCACGTACGAGGCCTCCGTCGCGCGCATGTCTTTGTCGCCCTCGGCGCGGTTCTCTTCGTGGGTCGCGCCGGCCGCCGCTTCCTTGGCGCGCTTGCGCCCGCGCTCCAGCTCGGCTTGCAGGTGAGCTTTCAGGGCTTCGAGCAGAGTTTGCTTGTCGAGATCAGCCATGGCGGGCTTCGGCCACTTGGAGCACGGTAGAAAGTAACTCGCGCAAGTCTTCCAGCAAATCGGCTTTCACCAGCTGAGCGGTGACCGAGAACGCGGCGACCCCCAGCGCGGCGCCGCCCAGGGTGATCGGCAGCACGAACACCGTCCGGCTGCCCTGCACCAACGGGTGCTCCGCCAGCTTGGACAAGAGTAGAGATTCGGGTGCCGGATGAGGCTTGCCGGGCCCGAAGCCCAGGCAAACGTGAGCGCGCCACTCGTTCTCGGACTTGTCCGCGATCGCCGCGACGACACCCGCGTCGACCCCCATGTCGGGTAGGTGCTGGGCCAGCGCGCGCGAAACGAGCGCCGGGCTCCCGAACATGTGCTCTTGCACGTCGCGGGCCAGCGCTCGCGAGCGCGACATGCCCGCGCGCGCGTGGCTCACGGCGACTTGGTTCAGCATGGACGTAGTCAACAGCTGGGCGTCGCTGATGGCGTCTTCCAGACGGTCGCGCGCTTCGCTGTGCGGCGGCACGCAGGCCAGCGCTTGGCGTCGCAGCGTCGAAAGCACCAGCGGAGCCGCCGCCAAATCGCTGCCGCCCAGCTCCAGCTTGAGCAGCAGGCGCTGCACGCGTCGGCTGAGCGCACCTTGCTTGCCGTCGCGGATTTCTTCGATCAACGCGCTGAGCAGCGGGCTCTCCCACTCCGAGCCCGCTCCGCCGAACGAGCCGTGGGCGGCGCGCACCAGCTCGGCGACGATGACTTGCCGCCGTTGGATGAGCGTCGCCTCGAAGCTGCCGCTCGTGGCCCCGGACTGCGGTCGCGGCGCGAGCGCCAGCTCGAGGCTGGTGCAGCCGCACGAGCGACGTACCTTGAGCTCGACCGGAAGGATCGAATCTTCCGTCGAGCGCGCTCCGCCCGCCAGCAGCACCAGCTGCTTCAGCCCTTCTCGGCCCTGTTCGGTCGCGGGCTGTCGGATGGTGGTGAGGGCCGGGCGGGCATTCGCCGCGGACGGCATGTCGTCGAAGCCGATCAGCGCGATTTGCTCGGGCACGTGCACGCCGCGTCGATTCAGCTCGTCCAGGGCGCCGAGGGCCATGTAGTCGTTGGCGCACAGCAGGGCGTCGAGCGCGTGCACGCTGACGCGCTTCTGGTCGAAAATGCTGCGTACCGCCTGCGCGCCGCTGGGGCGGTGATAGTCACCCTCGGCCACCCAACGCGGGTCCGGGGTGATGCCGTGCGCCAACAGCGCGGCTCGGTACGCGGCGTAGCGCTCCTCGGCCTCGTTGCTCTGCTCCGGCCCGCGAATGAAGCCGATGTTCTGCTTGCCGTGTACCTCGACCAAATGCCGGACCGCCTCGCGGATGCCGGTCGCGTTGTCGACGCGCACGCTCAAGTGACCCGGCACGGGCACGCCCATGCAGCACAGGGGCGCGCCCTGGTAACGGGTCAACCACTCGGCCAAGCGCTCGGGGCCCGTCGCGTTGCCGAGCGCGCTCGAGAGCACCAAGATGCCCAGCGAGTTGTCACGGCCCACCAGATCGAAGGCAAAGTTGCCGGCGCTCAGGTGCGGGTCGGCCTCGCCGATGGCTCCGCCCGCTATCACCAGCAGCCGCGCGTCCAGCTCGCGGGCGGCCGACAGCGTGCCCTGCACGACCGACTGCTCGTGCTCATCGTCGAGCGAGTCGATCAGCAGCGCATAGCGTTGCTGGCTGCGATCGGGGGGAGGCCGGGAGGTGCGGGCGATCAAAGGTCGGCTCGGTGGCGGGCGAACGGCGCGGGACCCTACATCTTACCCCTGATTCGGCGCGCTTTTTTACGGCAAATTTACCCGCCCGGCCGGCCCCGGCCTTGCCCCCCGCAGGATCGGCTTGCGTTCCGCCCGACATGGCGTACTTGTGCGCCCTCGATTGATCCGCCCGGCTCTCGAGAACCCTCGAACAGCCGGCGAATAGCCCCCCAAAACAACTGGAGATGAGCGTGAGCCAGAAGCCGAAGGTTGCGATCCTGACTGCGGGCGGACTTGCCCCGTGCCTTTCATCAGCGGTCGGTGGACTCATCGAACGCTACTCGGAGCTCGCTCCGGAGGTCGAAATCATCGGCTACTTGGGCGGCTACAAGGGCCTGCTGCTCGGTCAGAGCGTGCCCGTCACGCCCGAGGTTCGGGCCAACGCCAAGGTCTTGCACAAGCACGGCGGGAGCCCGATCAAGAACAGCCGCATCAAGCTGACCAACGTCGCCGACTGCATCAAGCGCGGCCTGGTCAAAGAGGGACAAGATCCGCTGCAGGTCGCGGCCGAGCGCCTGACCCGCGACGGCATCACGATTTTGCATACCGTGGGCGGCGACGACACCAACACCACCGCCGCCGATCTGGCCGCTTACCTGTCCAAGAACGGCTACCGGCTGACGGTCGTCGGCTTGCCCAAGACCGTCGACAACGACGTGTACCCCATCCGCCAATCGCTGGGCGCGTGGACGGCGGCAGAGCAGGGCGCCATCTACTTCGAGAACGTCGTCAACGAGCACTCCGCCAACCCGCGCATGCTGATCGTGCACGAAGTCATGGGGCGCAACTGCGGCTGGCTGACGGCCTACACGGCCAAGGTGTACCGCGACCGCCTGCGTAGCCCCGATTTCTTGCCGAGCTTCAACCTGGCCCGCGCTCACAAAGATCTGGACGCGGTGTACGTCCCCGAAATGGAGTTCGACATCGAGGCCGAAGCCAGCCGCCTGCGCGCGGTGATGGACGAGCAAGACTGCGTCAACGTGTTCGTCTCCGAGGGCGCTTGCCTCGATCAGATCGTGCGCGAGATGGAAGCCAAGGGCGAGTCCATCCCGCGTGACGCGTTCGGTCACTACAAGCTCGACAGCGTCAACGTCGGACAGTGGTTCGCCAAGCAGTTCTCCAAGCTGTTGGGCGCCGAGAAGGCGCTGGTGCAGAAGTCGGGCTACTTCGCGCGCTCCGCCGCCGCCAACGTCGACGACCTGCGGATCATTCAGAGCATGGTCGCCCACGCCGTGGAGTGCGGCTTGCGCGGCGAGTCCGGCGTGGTGGGCCACGACGAAGGCCAGGGCAACCGCCTGCGCGCCATCGAATTTCCGCGCGTCAAGGGCGGCAAGCCCTTCGACATCGAGACGCCTTGGTTCAGCGAGCTGCTGCGGGAGATCCGTCAGCCCAAAGGGCAGCGGCTCGAAATCAAGCACGGCGGCGAAAAGGTGCCGTCGATTCCGCCGCAGTAGCCTAAGATCTCGCGCCGTGATGCGGCGCGGTGTTTTGGGTTGGTTGGTGGGCGCGTGTTGTTTGCTCGCGGCGGCTTCGGCCGCTGCGGCCGAGCCGATCGCCAAGCCGCGCCTGCTCGAGTCCGTGGAGGCGACTTACCCCGCGGGCGCCCACGGCGACGCCCAGGTCGAGCTGACCGTGCTGATCAGCGAAGACGGCCGGGTCACCGAGCTGGACGTGCGCGCGGGTGACGAGCCATTCGCGAGCGCCGCTCGCGCTGCCGTCGCGTCGTGGAAGTTCGTGCCCGCCATGCGCGACAACGTGCCGGTCAAGTCGCGCGTCGCCATCAAGGTCTCGTTCGCGGCGCCGCCCGAGCGCATTGCGCAGGCCCCCACGCCGGAGCCGCTGTCGCCCAGCGCGAGCGCCCCGGCTCCGACGTCTGCTCCAGCTCCGGCCCCCGCGCCGCCCCCCGAGATCGTCGTGGAAGGCGAGCGCGCCGAGACGCTGGCCGCCATCCACATTCCGCGCGGCGACACGCGTCTCATCCCCGGCGCGTTCGCCGATCCTTTTCGGGTCGTCGAGATCTTGCCAGGCGTCGCCCCCGTCCTGTCGGGTTTGCCCTATTTCTTCGTGCGCGGCGCGCCTCCCGGCGATGTCGGCTACTTCATCGACGGCATTCGCGTGCCGCTCTTGTTCCACGTTGGCGCAGGTCCGTCTGTGGTCGCGCCAGCCCTCGTGGACAGCGTGGAGCTGGTGCCTTCGGCGTACCCGGCGCGCTTCGGGCGGTTCGCTGGTGGTGTCATGGCGGGCGAGACCATGGCGCCGAGCGAGGTGGCTCGGGCCGAAGTGCAAGCGCGCGTGTTCGACGCCGGCGCCATGATCGAACAGCCGTTCGCGGGCGGCAAAGGCAGCGCGCTCGTGGCCGGGCGCTACAGCTACACGCAGGCGCTGCTGTCGGTCGTGGCCCCCGAGTACGACCTTGGCTACTGGGACTACCAGGCGCGGCTCGCCTACAATCCGACCCGGCGCGATCGCTTGACCGTGTTCGGCTTTGGGGCCTTCGATCATCTCGGCAACCAAGAGCTCCATCAAACCTTGTTCGACGTGCAGTTCCACCGCCTGGATCTGCGCTGGGACCACCGCACCGAAACGTCGCGCGCTCGCTTGGCCGTCACCCTGGGCGCCGACAAGCGCCTCAACTCGGACGAGGGCGACCCCAGCCCCAACGGCGTCGCGAAAACCAAGCAAATTGGCGCGCGTTTCGAGGGCTCCCAGCGGCTTTCGCCCGAGGTCGAGCTGCGCGGCGGTCTCGACGCCAACGTCGAGCGCTACGAGCCGGAGCTGGAGCAATTGCCGCAAGGCGTGGCCACCTACCCGGCCCGCAGTGACACGAACCTGGGGCTGTGGAGCGAGCTGTCCCTCAAGCCCCGGCGTGGCTTCGAAATCGTGCCCGGCTTTCGCCTCGACGCCAGCCGCTCACGCGGCTCGGCCTACGTCTTTCCGGAGCCCCGTTTGTCGACGCGCGTGCGCGTCATGCCCAAGGTGGCATGGCTCACGGGCTTTGGCTTTGCCCACCAGCTCCCGACGTACCGCGTGTACGTGCCCGGCGCCCAGGCGTCCGGGATCGAGACGGGGGTGCAGCGCGCCTATCAGGCCACCCAAGGCTTCGAGCTGGCTCTTCCGGCTTCCATGTACGCTCGCCTCACCGCGTTCCACAGCTGGCTCGAGACGAGAGATCTGGCCCTCTCGGGACGCAACTATGGGCTCGAGCTGTTCTTGCGGCGGGACTTTGCCGAGCGCTTGGGCGGCTTCCTCAGCTACACGCTGTCGCGTACCGAACGCACCGCCGGCCCCGAGACGCGAAGGTCCAGCTTCGATCGGCCGCACGTCGTCTCGGCCGTGCTGGGCTACGACTTGGGCGGAGGCTTTCGCGTAGGGGGGCGCGCCTACTACGCCTCGGGGCGCCACTACACCATCGCTTGCCCCACGCCCGACTGCGCCGCGCTCGCACCGGGCAGCGCGGCCCCGACCGGCGAACGCCACGTGTTCGAGGGACGCGTGCCCGGTTTCTTCCGGCTCGACGTGCGCTTCGAAAAGCGCTGGCGCTTCGCTTCGGGCAGCTTCATCGCCGCGACCTTCGAATGGTTCAACGCGCTCGTCGCCTCGGAAACCATGGACCGCTACTGGGACGCGGCAAAAGGCGGCATCCACACGCAGACCCGAAGTCCGCTCACCTTACCGAGCATTGGGGTCGAGGCTGGCTACTGAGGGCGCCTCCTACCCCTGCGTGCTCGACACCCTCCGACTCTTCTAGGCTAGGCTTCGAGCATGGCGGACTCGCAGGTGGAGACATGGCCGCGTCCCTATTTCAAGGCTGGCCAGCAACCGACCAAGATCTTCTTCGTCTGCTTCGGCAAGGGGCCGCTGGCCGACGTGGAGCCGACGCGCGCTCGCTTTGGTCTGCCCAGCGCCGAGCTCGCCAAGCGCGTGGAGGTGCGTGAGCATCGGCGCGCAGCCGGGCGCGAGTGGTTCGAAAACTGGTGGGCGGGCCCCTTCGGGGTGATCGCGGCCCAAGACCTAGCTGACGACTTGCCGCTGCTCACCACCAGCGACGTTTGCTACACGCTCAGCCTCGAGCTACCCGACCAGGCAGATCTGGCGCCGCTGCAGAGCGTGTGGGGCATTGCACGCTGGCTGTGCGCGCGCGGAGCGAGCGTGGTGCTCGACGTTCACGCCTTCCGCTTTCGCACGCGCGCCGACCTCGACGCGCTGGATTTCGCCGAGAGCGACGTGCAGCGGGACGTGAAGCTGGTGCTCGAAACCGACGCGACCGAAGCCGGGCTGCACCTCTTGCACACGCGCGGCTTGTGCAAGTGCGCTCGGCCCGAGCTCATGTGCTTCATCGAGCAAGACGACGCGGGGCTGATGGGGCGAGTCGTGAACCAGCTGGCGCGCACGCTGCTCGAGGGCGCGACGCCCGAGCAAATTCACCTGCGTGTGGCCGAAGGGGTCGAGCTCGTGACCGCCCCGCTCCCCAGCCGCGAGCTCATCGACAGCTTGGGTCTGGAAGCCGCGGTCATGCTCGGGCGCAAAGATGGCGTGGCCCTCGCGGGCATCGGGCGCGCCCACGCTCGAGCGCCTGGCTGAGCTGGTGGCCAAAATGGCCAGTGGCGCTCAGCGCCGCGAAGACGAAGCGGGCGCAGAGATGGTGGGGTGCTCGCTGTAGCGAGGGTAGCGGCCCGTCGCCTCGGGGCGCCGCGGGCCGTCCCAGGTCGAGACATCGTTGGCGGCGTCCCGCAGCAGCTCGAACTCTTCGATGTCGGCGGGCGGCGGAACGCTCAAGCGGCGAACCTCGGCGTCCAGCGCTTCGATCGCTTGGTCTTCCGACGCTCCGTCAGCTTCAACTGATCCAGAAAAGGCCCGGTAGACGCCAGAAATCGCGCCTCGCTCAGCATCCACCTTCACGGGGAATACGCAGGCGAGGGGGCCGCTCGGAAGCCGGATCAACTTCATGGTCAACCCAGACTACGGACCTTAGCTTCGGCGCATAAGCCGCTGAAAGTACTAGCCAGATTAGTGAGTGATCTTGCATATCTACGGGCGGGCAAATGTTTCCTGGAGGTTTCGATGCCAAAACGCCACGCCTCGCGTGGCTAACGCGAGGAGGTCTGAGGCGTCTTGGCATCGCGCGCTCGTTTCATCCACCATGCGCCGCCGATGCCGAGTGAGCTGCTGAGTCGACTGGAGCAAGTACTACGCGAGGTCGCGCAGCGCGAGATCGCGCCACGCTTTCGACGACTGGCGCCCAGCGACGTGATGGGCAAACCCAGCGACGAAGACCCGAGCGATCTCGTGACCGCCGCCGATGGCGCGGCCGAGGCCGAGCTCACTTCGCGGCTGCCGGAGCTGGTACCCGGATCGGTGGTGGTGGGCGAGGAAGCGGTCGCGGCAGATGCGAGCTTGCTCGAGCGCCTGCGCGGCAAGGCGCCGGTTTGGATCGTCGATCCGCTCGACGGCACGCGAAATTTTGCCGCCGGTCACGGCCCCTTCGGCACCATGGTGGCCTTGGTCGAGCGCGGCGAGCTGCTCGCGTCGGGCATCTATTTCACAGAGGGCGACCGCATGTTCGTCGCCGAGCGCGGCCTGGGCGCTTACTACAACGGCGAGCGCTTGGGGCCCCGCGCGCCCAGCCACGACGTGCTCTCCGGAACGGTGTCGGTCCGCTACATGCCCGACGAGCTGGCCCGGCCCCTCGCCGCGCGTGCCGCGCGGCACCACCAGGTTCCAGGGGTGATCTGCGCCGCGCACGAGTACACGCAAATCGCGCTGGGCCTGAAAGACTACGTTCACTACTACCGCTTGTTGCCGTGGGATCACGCCCCTGGCGCGCTCATCGTGCGCGAGGCGGGCGGGGTGGCGCGTCACCCCGACGGCCGCGAGTACGATGTGTTCGACACGCGCGAGCACATCTTGCTCTCACCCGACGAACCGACTTGGCAGCGCGCGCGCCAGGAGCTGTTCGGCTAGCCACGGGCGCTCGCGCTTCGCTACGCCGCGCGGCGTGCATCCGCAGGGCGCGATCGCTCCCGCTCGTCGTGCTGCTCCGGTGGCGGCGCCGGCCTCGGCGTTTCAGTTGCCGAACCAGCGACGCCGGAGCGGTGGCGCTGGGGGCGTCGACCTCTCGCGCTAGTGAGCCCGTAGCCAGCGCGCCCACTGCTCGGCGCTCAGCTTTTGCCCCTTCTTCGTGATCGGCTCGAGCGTCGTCTTGGCCAGCTGCTTCGAGGTCTTGGGGTCGATCACGATGTACGTGGCCAAGGCGTGTACATCGAAGTTGTTACGCAGGGCTTCGTGGCGGTCCCACTTGCCGACGTTGATGCGCACGCGCTCGAAGCGGCTCTTCAAGGCTGCGGTCACGACGGGCGTCTCCTCGAGCTTGGCCATCTCGCGGCAGTCTTCGCACCAGGGCGCGACGAACTCGAGCAGCAGCCGCCGGCCGTGCTGAGCTGCGCAGCTCTTCGCGCTGCTGATGGCGTCCAAGACTTCCGCCTCGCTCGTCTCGTCCCACAAGCGTTCCTGCGGAATGGGCGCGCCGCAGCCTAGGTAAGCGCTGCTGCCGGTGGCCGCTTCCGGCGCGGCGGGAGCGGCGGGAGCGGCGGGAGCGGCGGGAGCGGCGGGAGCCGAGGCCGGGGATTTCGCGCTTGCGACAAGGCCTGGACGGGGCCCCGCCGGAGTGCTTGGAGGCGCTGCAGGCAAAGCCTCCTCTGCCGGCGGGCGCTGGGCGCTGGAGGAGCTGGAGGAGCCGGCCGGGTGTTCTTTGAGCGGCCGAGCACAGCCCGCCAGGTGCGCGGCGGTAGTGAAGAGGAGGACAGTTGGAAAGATTTTCACCGGCACACTTTCGAGGTTAGGTCCTTGCTATACGGTAAAACCGTTTATAATCGACTATTTAGGCAGGTGTCGGCGGCTGCTCGGACTGGTTGACACAGTCCAAGGCGGAGCTTAAGACATCGCAGAACCCTGACGCATACGTTAGGGTGAGTGTGATACGTCCTCACAAGCAAACGGCAAATGTCTTCTTCGCACCGCCACCTAACGCTCATCCCTACGGAGGCCTTGGCCCCCGAGGCGGCGTCGCGCCCGGGCGAGGTGGCGGAAGAAGAGCTGTTGCAGGTCGGTGACCTGGCGCGTGCGGTCGGTAAAACCGTCCGCGCCATCCACCTGTACGAGGAGCTGGGCCTGCTGAAAGCGCACGAGCGCTCCAAGGGCCGCTACCGCTTGTTCACGCCCGACGCGGTGGTGCGCGTACGTTGGATCGGCAAGCTGCAGAGCCTGGGCCTCTCCCTCACCGAGATACAAGGCATCGAGCGCGCGCGCAATGACGTCCCGTCGGCCCAGTCCGCCGCAGCGCGGCTGCGCGATCTGTACGAGGCCAAGCTGCTCGAGACCCGCGCCAAGATCGACGAGCTTCGCGCGCTCGAGACCGAGCTCGTGGCCAGCCTCGACTACCTCGCCGGCTGCCACACCGCCTGCGAGTCCGAAGTCAAAGTGGAGTGCTGCCCCAGCTGCGAGCGACACCCCGAAACCCCCCCTGAGCTAGTCGCCGGAGCGAATGTTCACTGACATGACTGCCGATCCCGTTGATTCGGCCCGCGTCGCGGGCCTCAAGTTTCCCATCTACATGGACAATCACGCCACCACGCCGGTCGATCCGCGCGTCTTGGCGGCCATGCTCCCCTACTTCACCGAGACCTTCGGCAACGCGGCCAGCCGCACCCACGCCTACGGCTGGTCGGCAGAGGCCGCCGTCGACGACGCGCGCGACACCATCGCCCAGCTGATCGGCGCCGAATCCGGCAAAGAGATCGTGTTCACCTCCGGCGCCACCGAGAGCGACAACCTCGCGATCAAAGGCGTGGCCGAATACTACAAGGCCAAGGGTAACCACATCATCACCACGACCATCGAGCACAAAGCCGTGCTCGATTCGTGCAAGCGCCTCGAAAAAGACGGCTTCACCGTCACGTACGTCAACGTGGGCCCCGATGGCTTGGTGAACCCCAAGGACATCGAAGCCGCCATCACCGACAAGACGATCCTCGTCTCCGTCATGCTGGCCAACAACGAGGTCGGCACCATCCAGCCCATCGCCGAGATTGGCAAGCTCACCCGCGCTCGCGGCATCATCTTCCACACCGACGCGGTGCAAGGCTTGGGCAAGACGCCCTTCGACGTCCGCGCCATGAACGTGGATCTGGCGTCGCTCACCGCTCACAAAATTTACGGACCCAAGGGCGTAGGCGCGCTGTACGTGCGCCGCAGCAAGCCCCGCGTGCGCCTCTCCGCGCAGATGGACGGCGGCGGGCACGAGCGCGGCAACCGCTCCGGCACCTTGAACGTGCCGGGCATCGTCGGCTTCGCCAAGGCCTGCAAGATTTTGCTGGAGGAGGGCGTCGAAGAAGCAAATCGCATCCGCGCTCTGCGCGACAGACTGCACCAAAAGATCACCAAAGAGCTGGACGCCGTCGTCTTGAACGGCTCTGCCGACCACCGTTTGCCGGGCAATCTGAACATTTCGTTCTCGTTCGTCGAGGGTGAAGGCCTGATGATGGCCATCAAAGACGTGGCCGTCTCCAGCGGCTCGGCCTGCACCAGCGCCAGCTTGGAGCCGAGCTACGTGCTCAGGTCCATGGGCCTGGAAGAAGACATGGCGCACTCTTCGATCCGCTTCGGCCTCGGTCGCTTCAACACCGAACAAGAGGTCGACTACGTGGCCGCCTTGGTCGTCGCCAAGGTCCAGCGCCTGCGTGACATGTCGCCGCTCTACGAAATGCACAAGGCCGGGATCGACTTGAAGTCGATTCAATGGGCCGCTCATTGAAGGTTTAGGAACTCATATGGCCTACAGCGAAAAAGTCATCGAACACTACGAGAACCCGCGTAACGTTGGCTCCATGGATCAGGAAGACGAGTCGGTCGGCACCGGCCTCGTCGGCGCCCCGGCCTGCGGCGACGTCATGCGTCTACAAATTCGCGTCAACGACGCGGGCGTGATCGAAGACGCCAAGTTCAAGACCTTCGGTTGCGGCTCGGCCATCGCGTCGTCGTCGCTCGCGACCGAGTGGATCAAGGGCAAGACCATCGACGAGGCGGCCACCATCCAAAACAGCCAAATTGCCGAAGAGCTGAGCCTCCCGCCGGTGAAAATCCATTGCTCCGTCTTGGCCGAGGACGCCATCAAGAGCGCCATCGAAGACTTCAAGAAGAAGCGCGCGGCCAAGCAGGCGCTGAACCAGTAACTATCCCTCGATCGAGAAACCGCCCATGTCCGAAGCCGTCAGCCTGCCCAACCCCGAAGCTGCCCCCAGCCCCGCCGCGCCGTCCAAGCGGCTGGCAATGAGCATCTCTCCGGGGGCAGTCGTGTTCGCGCGCCAGAAGCTGGCGCAGCGCGGCACGCCCGACGCGGCCGTGCGGCTCGGCATCAAGGGCGGCGGCTGCTCCGGCTTCTCGTACGTCATCCAGTTCGATGACGAGCCGGCGCGCGAGCGCGACACGGTGTACGAGATCGAGGGCGTGAAATTCTACGTCGATAAAAAGAGCCTGGTCTACCTGGCCGGCTCGCTGCTCGATTACGAGAAGACCTTGATGTTTCAAGGCTTCAAGTTCCGTAATCCGAACGAAGCCACGTCGTGCGGGTGTGGCCACTCGTTCACGGTGAAGTGAAGCAGCCGTCGTGGAACCTTGCGAAGTGATTCGCGGGACATCGAGTCGCGTCGAGGAAACAGGTTAGTGATGACGTCGCCGTTCGAGTTGCTGGGTGTCCCGGCGCTATTCGCGCTGGATGAAACCGAGCTGGAAAAGCGCCACCGCGATCTCAGCCGGGCCCTCCACCCCGATCGCTACGCGGGCCGGTCGCCGGGCGAGCGGCGCGAAGCGCTGAGCCGAGCCATCTCGGTCAACGAAGCCTTTCGTCGCTTGCGCGATCCCATCTCGCGCGCCGAGGCCCTGCTGGCGCAGCTGGGCCGCGAGCTGACCGAGACCAACCAGCCCAAGCCCGCGCCGGCCCTGCTCATGCAAATCATGGAAGAGCGCGAAGCCTTGTCGCTGGCGCGCCGCGCCGGCGATCGCGGCCGCGTCGAGCGCATCGCGTCGCAGGCCAGCGGCCGGGCCGAAGAAGCCGCCGAGCGCATGGCCGACGCCTTCTCGGAAGATCCCATCCCCGTCGAGCGAGTGCTCGAGCTCCTGGGAGAGCTGCGTTACCTCCGTCGCCTGAAAGAGGAGGCGGGCGTCGCGCTGGACGAGCTGTAACGCTCGGCGCGCCCCTGAATCCCATGCTCCTCGATATTTTCGACCCCAAAGCGGCGCCGCGCGCCGTCGGCATCGACCTCGGCACCACGAACTCGATCATCGCTTACGTGCGCGACGGCGCGCCCGCCGCGCTCACCACGTGCGATGGCGCCCCGCTCTTGCCCAGCGTGGTGCATTACGCCAAAAGCGGCGCAGTTCTGGTGGGTCGGGCCGCCAAAGCGCAGCTCACTCGCGAGCCGGAACGCACCGTCGCCAGCGTCAAGCGCTTCATGGGTCGTGACGCGCACGACCCCGAGACCGCGCGCCTGGGCGCTTTGCGCTTTGCCGTGCCGGCCAACGACGAAGAAGCGCGCAGCGTGCGCTTCGACGTCGGGCGGCCAAAGGCCATCACGCCTGTCGAGGTCAGCGCCGAAATCCTGAAGAGCTTGAAGCAGAGCGCGGTCGATCAGCTCCGCGGTGTCGGAGGCGTCGTCATCACGGTGCCGGCGTATTTCGACGACGCGCAGCGCCAGGCCACGAAAGACGCCGGGCGCCTCGCGGGCCTGGAGGTGCTGCGGCTCTTGAACGAGCCCACCGCCGCAGCCTTGGCCTACGGCCTCGAGCAGAAGCAGAACGGCCTATTCGCCGTGTACGACCTGGGCGGCGGTACGTTCGACGTCACCATTTTGCTCTTGGAAGACGGCGTCTTTCAGGTGAAGGCCAGCGGCGGCGACAGCGCGCTCGGTGGCGACGACATGGACCGCGCCATTGCCGAGGGTTTGCTCGAGCAAATGGCAGCCGGCAGCCAGCCCCCGCCCGAAGCCGTGGCATTGGCGCTCTCGGCGGCTCGCGAGCTCAAGCACGCCCTCACCGAAGCGCCCGAAGCCAGCATCGAGCTACCCGCGAAGGGCGGCGCCAACGTCGTGGCCAAGCTCAGCCGCGCCCAGCTCGACGCCCTCATTTTGCCGCTCTTGGAGCGCACCGGTAAGGCCTGCCGCCGCGCCCTCCGCGACGCCGGGGTCGAAGCCAACGCCCTCGACGGCGTGATCTTGGTGGGCGGCTCCACCCGGGTTTTGCGCGTGCAAAGCTACGTGGCCGAGCTGTTCGGAAAGCCCCCGCGCTGCGAGCTGGATCCGGAGCTGGTCGTCGCCTACGGCGCGGCCCTGCAGGCCGATCTCCTGACGCGCGACGACGGCGAAGTGCTGCTGCTCGACGTCCTGCCACTCTCGCTCGGTATCGAGACGATGGGCGGCGGCGTCGACAAGATCTTGCCGCGTAACACGACCATCCCCACGGGCGCGCGCGCCACCTTCACGACCTATGCCGACAACCAGACCGGCTTCGAGCTGCACGTCGTGCAAGGCGAGCGCGAGCTGGCCGCCGACTGTCGTTCACTGGCGCGCTTTTCGCTGCGCGGCATCCCGCCCATGCCGGCCGGCATGGCCCGGCTCGAGGTCGAGCTGTCGGTCGACGAGAACAACCTGCTCAAGGTGAGCGCGCGTGAGACCACCACCGGCATCTCCCAAGAAATTGCGGTGCAGCCGAGCTACGGCCTGACCGACGACGACGTGGAGCGCATGCTGATCGAGGCGCTGGACTTCGGCGAAGAAGATTTGGAGCGCCGTCGCCTGGTGGAGACGCGAGTGGAAGGCGAACGCCTGGTGCTGGCCACGAACAAAGGCCTCTCGGTCGACGCCGACCTGCTCAGCACGGCCGAGCGCGCGGCGGTGGACGACGCGCTCGGTCGGCTAAAAAGCTCAATTGAATCAGCAGCTTCGGCCTCCCCAATCCAGGCCGCCATCGATCGGCTCGACCACGCGACCCACGAGTGGGCGGGCCGGCGCATGAACCGCGCGGTGGCCCAGGCCATCGCCGGCAAGAGCTTGAACGACATCGAGAAGACCGTCGAGCACGCCGCGGGCGTCGACGCGCACGTCGCGCGTCACCGCGGTGAGCCGGCCTGAGCCAACCATGCCCCGAGTACGCTTCGTCGACCAAAACCTCGAGGTGGAAGTGCCGATCGGCACGTCCTTGCTCGAAGCTGCCCGCCTGATTGACGCGCCGGAAGGCAGCGCCTGCGGCGGCGTGTGTGCCTGCAGCACGTGCCACGTGTACGTCGAGGAAGGCGCCGCGCTGCTCAGCGACGCCGAAGAAGACGAGGAAGACATCCTCGACAAAGCCTTCGACGTGCAAATGACGTCCCGCCTCGGCTGCCAAGCCAAGCTGCTGCGCGACGGCCTCGTCACCCTGCGCATCACCAAAGAGTCGCTGGACGCCTTCTACAACGAGCACCCCGACGTCCCTCGGCCTTGAGCAGCCCTGGTAGCCGGGCACGCGCAACTGCGGCACGGCAGCCCTCGATTTGCTTTTGACGGCCCAGCGAGCTCCTCGCATCGCGCCCTGCCTCGCGTCGACTCCTGCCTCGCGTCGACCCCTGCCTCGCGTCGACTCCTGCCTTCGGTGTGCGTGAAGGCTGCCAGAAGGGGTCTCCGCGCACGAGGAGTCAGTTCGGTATCGAACTGACTTTTTCGTCGCGAGAGGTCGCCTCCAGAAGGCGTCTCCGCGCACGAGGAGTCAGTTCGGTATCGAACTGAAGCGCTCGCGTCTCCGAGCTTCCTGTCGAAAAATCGAGAGCAACGCCGTTGCTTACCAAGCTCGCTCCTCAGAATAGCAACTTGCCGCCTTGGCCGATCGCCGACATGGCGTGCTGCACGTAATCGATGCGAATGCCGGGAGAGGCGAGCTGTTGCGAGAAGCCGCCGACGACGTCGCCCGGTTTCTTGCAGGCGTAGCAGCTGGCCTCGGACCACTGGGCGCGCAGCAAAAAGCCGACGAGATCGCGCAGCAGCGCTTTGTCTGCGTCGACGTCGAGGCCTCGTTTTTGCTTGATGAAGATGGACGCATCCAGCGCTTCGCCCAGGCCGGCGGTGGCGGTGTTACGGGGCGGGAATAGATCTCCCACGCCATAGCCGCCCACGAAGTTGGGCTCGCTGGTGTCTTCGGCTCGCGCCACGAAGCGTTTGCGAGAAGCGACGTAGTCGATGCACAGCTGCTCGTAAGCGTCGTTGCGGTGCGAGCTGAGCGCGTGGCGAGCGGCCAGGCAATGCCAGCCCTCCTCGAAGAAGAAGAAATCGCGCAGCGGCCTCGGCCAGTAGGGGCCGCCGTAGTGGGCCATCGCGCGGTCGAGGGCGCTCTTGAGCTTGCTGGCGGGCGGCAGCGGCTCCGCGGGGCCGCCCTTCAAGGCTTGCAGTTGCTGCTCCAGCAGCACCAGCGACAACACGGCTTGGCCCGCCGCGTACAAGATTTCGTGGTCGCCCTCGCCGCGCTTGCTGGCGGCGTCGAAAGCCGGAAAAAAGCTGCCGTTTTCCCGCTGCATGCCGAGGATGAACCGGCTCAGCTGCCCGATCAGGCGGTCGTTGTCGGGGCCCGCCAAATCGCGGCAACGCAATAGGGCCAAGAGCGGCAGGGCGCTCTTACCCAGGCCGAGGCCGGTGCCATCGTTCAACGCCGAAATCTGGCCGAAGTCTTGCTCGGTGGGGGCGAAGGCGCCGAGCGCGCGCTGAACGGTGGCCTTCAGCGCCGGGCCCTGCCCCAGCTCACAAAGCGCGTAGGTCGTGCCCGCTTGGCGGGGCAGGTTCAACGTCGCCTTGTCTTCGGCTCCCGTCGCGGGGTCGAGGGAATAGCGAAAGGTGCCGTCGCGCTCTTGCGCGGCCATGATGTATTGCTGGGCCAGCTCCACGGCCTGGGCGACGCCGCTGGCGCTGAGCGCGGGCGGGGTGGTGCGGGTGCGGGTCAGGCGGTGCACCCCGTAGACATCGGCCGAGATGCTCTCGGTCTCGATACGCAGCAGGCCGTCGATGCCGCGGCCTGCGCGCTCGGGCGGGGCGCCCAGCGCTCGACGCACCGCCTCGCTCGAAAAGCCGTAGCTCATGTCGGGGATCGACGGCAGCGGGCGATTTTCGGAGAAGGCGTCGCTCAGCGTGAGCTGCCAGGCGGGCAGGCAACGCTCGGCTTCGCACACGCCGTCGAGCCCGGGCCGCACCTCCAGCGCGTCGAGCAGCGGAAACGTGCTGGATAGCGGCTTCACCGCCTTGACCAAGTCGATGACCAACGTCGAGCCGGCGCGGGCCTCGCGCAAGAGCTGCTTGAATTGGTTGCGCAGCTGGCGTGGGCTCGCCGCCTGGAGGCAAGTCGAGAGCGCTCTGCCCCGGCGCGGCACGTACGCCACCAGCAGCGTGAGCCGCTCCGTGCTGGGCGGGCTGTCGCACTGCGCGGGCCCCGCACCGGCCACGCTTCGTCGATTGCGCGCCGGCTCCTGCTTGATGTGCTCCTCCAGGAGATGGCTCAGATCGGTGGACAGCGCGGCGTCCACGTGCGCCACCGGCTCGGCGCGCGCGGCGCTGCTGGCCAGCGGCAGCGTGAACAGGCAAAGAGCGCTCACCGCGCCTGCGCCGAGCCCCAAGCGACGCGGCGAGCGGCTCCGGCGTGGCCAAGTATGGAGCGCTCCCCAAACGGCGATGGGTAGCGTGAGCAGCGCAACGAGGACCGCGGCCGCGAAGATGCCGCCCGCTACCGACGGGCCCAGCCGCATGTAGAGCTTGCCCACGTAAATGGCCGCCGCCGCCATCGACCAGCCTACGAGCAAGAACGCCAGCGCCGAACCGATCGAGAGGGCCCGCCACGCCCAGCGCAGCCACTCGGGTTTGCGCAAGAGCGCGGTGACGGCGGTGGCCACGTGTAGCAGCGCGAGCAGGGTGAAGGTCAACGCAAAGGCCGTCCCCGAGCGCCAGGGCAGGGCGCTAGCGGCCCAGCCGAAGAGCGCCGCGTGCGCTAAGCAGATGAGGGCGAGGCCGAGACGGGGTAGGGGTCTCGGTGGCGTCGGCGGCGGCAGCGGGGACGATTCGCTCATGCGGGGGCGCATTCTTCCGTCGGCTCGCGCTCGACTTCCAGAAGAGAATGGTAGGCTTTGCGATCTTGGGCGTTGGACAGCCTTGTTGCTTGCTTGCGCCGGCACTACATAAGCGGCGTTGGCCCCGCAGAACGGCAAAAAACGCATCCTCATCGTCGAGGACGACGAGAGCATCTCGCTCGGCCTGCGCATGAACCTGGAGGCAGAGGGTTACGACGTGCAGGTCGCGGCCGATGGAGACGAGGGCCTGGCGCTCGCCGCGGCCGGCGGCGCCGATCTCGTCATCCTCGACGTCATGCTGCCGAAGATGAACGGGTTCGAGGTGGTGCGGCAGCTGCGCGCCAAGCACGCCACGGTGCCAGTCGTCATGCTCAGCGCGCGCGGCGCAGAGATGGACAAGGTCATGGGGCTCGAGCTCGGAGCCGAAGATTACATCACCAAACCATTCGGTTTGGCCGAGCTACTGGCGCGCGTGAAGGCGGTGCTGCGCCGCGACGGTCTGAGCCGTAAGCGGGTCGAAGCGGTCGTGCAAGCAGGCGAGCTCACCATCGATTCGGGCACGCGCCTCGTGAGCCGCGGCGGAGCCCCCGTCGAGCTGACCGCGACCGAGTTCGACGTCCTCTGGTGCCTGGTCGAAGCCCAAGGTCGCGTGCTCTCGCGCGAAGAAATCCTCACTCGAGTTTGGGGTGTCGGGCACCATGGCACGCTGCGCACCATCGACAATTTCTTGCTCCAGCTCCGCAGCAAGCTCGAGAAAGACTCGGCCGAGCCCGAGCACCTGCTGACCGTCCGCGGCGTGGGCTACCGCTTCAAGGTCTAGTCGCCCGCCGATTTTCGCGCCGGAGGCTCGTCAAAAGGCCAGCCCGGCCGGCAAGCGCTTGGATGACGAGGCGAAGTTGCGGTACTTAGGCCGCCGTGGACCAGAACCTCCTCCGCTCCTATTTCGCGACCGTGTACGAGCTGCCCTCGGAAGCGGGCGTGATTCGGGTCTCGCTAGACGGGGAAATCGTCAAAGATGTCGCGACTTTGCCGCCGCTGCTGCGGCAGCGCTTCGCGATCCTGACCGCCTACAACCCGCGCTCGATGCTCTTGCCTCGTCGCGTCAACGACAGCCGCCACCAGGTGATGCGCGATTTGCTCATCCTGGGCTGTTACAGGGTCGAGCACTCGGTCGGCTACGACGAAGAGCCGGAGGGCGTGTTCCGCGAGCCGGCCTGGGTCGTCCACGGCATTGCCCGTGAAGAGTCGATCCACTTCGGCCACACCTTTCGCCAGAACACCATCATCTACTGTCAAGATTCGCGGCCGGAGCTGATCGTGACCGATCCGACCTGCGACAGTATCGGCAAGACCTTTCAAGGCAACTGGCGGGTCCGGGTCTAGCCTGTACAATGCGGGCAGTGGCAGGTCCTGGCTTTGCTCGCGTCGCGCTCGGAAGCGTCCTGTTGGGCGCCCCCTTCTTGCTCGCGGCGCACGCCTCCGGAGCGCTCGTCGCACCGCTGACGGCCTCCGCCGTCGCGCTGCTCGTTCGCGTCACTGCGCCCCTCTCGAGCGCGCCAGTCTCGGAGGCGGCCGAGCCCGCCGCCGCGCCTGCCGAAAACGCGGCGAGCGGGCCCGCCTCGCTCAGCTTCGTCGCGGCAGCGCCCGCCCCCGCGCGTCAGGGCCGAAAGGCGGCGCCCAAGGCCAGGCCGAGCGCGTTGTTCGTCTCGCAAGCCACCGTGCTCCAGCTGGCCCAGAGCTCGGCGCGCCCGAGCGGTAGCTTCGTGGCCGCAACTCCGCAGCATCCGGCGGGCCTGCGCCTCTCGGGGGTCGCGTCCCTGGGCATCGGCGTGCAAGACGGCGACATCCTCATCGAAGCGCTCGGCATCACCCCGCGCGCGCCCGGTCAGGTCATCGGCGCCATCATCGAGGCTCGCGCCAAGCAAGCGCGCTTCCTCAGCGGCACGTTGTGGCGCCAGGGCCAAACCTTCGCGATCACCGTCGAGCAGCCTTACGTTGCCTCGCGGCCCCCCAGCTAGGCGCTTTTTCAACGGCAGGCCAGCCGGGCACGGCGTGATTGCTGCGCGCCCCGCGCCCGTTGGCTTGACGCTCCCGGCGTGCGCGGTAAGAGTCCGCGCAAATGGCCCGCACCGTGCACTGCGTGAAGCTCGACAAAGATCTCGATGGCTTGGAGAAGCCGCCGTTTCGTGGCGATCTCGGGCAGCGCGTCTTCGACACCGTCTCGGCCCAGGCTTGGAAGGGCTGGCTCGAGCACTCGAAAATGCTGATCAACGAGTACCGGCTCGATCTGACCAGCGAGAGCGGTCAGCGCCTGTGGATGACCGAGTGCGAAAAGTATTTCTTCGGCGAAGGCTCGGCCGCCCCCAAAGAATTCAAAGCCGTCGAATAGCGGCTCCAGCCCGCCACTTTGCTCAGGTAGGTTTGGCGGGTAGGCGCAGCGACCCGCTCGAGACCGTGCGCGTCGGCGCGTGCGAAGGCGGGCGCGAGGGCCGCACGGAGGGCGCCGCGCCGCCGCTGTCTTCGGCGAAGACCACGCGGTTGCGCCCCGCGGATTTGGCCTCGTACAGGGCGGCGTCGGCCCGTGAAAGCCAGGTCTTGCCGGTGTCGCCCGGACCGAGCACCGCCACCCCGATGGAAGCGGTGACGCCGAAATGCTCGCTGCCCTTGCTGAAGCCAATCTCGGCGATGGCTTGACGCACGCGCTCGGCGCGCTGGCGCACGGCGTGGGACGACGAATCCGGCACCACGACGACGAACTCTTCGCCCCCATAGCGGGCCACGAAGTCCTCGCGGCGCAAGAAGTTGCGGACCAGCGTGTCGGCGACGCGGCGAAGCACCTCGTCTCCGATCGGGTGTCCGAAGCGATCGTTGACTGATTTGAAATGGTCGACGTCGATCATCAGCAGGCAAGGCGTCGCGCTCATCAAGAACGACAGGTCGGCGACCCGCTCCAGCTGTGAGTCGAGCGACGAGCGGTTGTGCAGCTGTGTCAGCGGATCGAGCGCGGCGCTCTCGCGCGCCTCGTGCAGCTCGGCCTTCAGATCGTGGATCTTCTCGCTCAGGATCTGCATCTGCTCTTGCTGGAGCTTCTTCCGTTGCTCCATCACGTCGCTGACGACCTGAACCACCCCTTCCGCTTCGCGGCGGATCACGTCGGCGTCGTTGGCGCGGAACGCTGCCACCAGGTGTCCGAGCTGCGCGCCCACGCGCGCGTCGGCCGAGCGGTCTTCACCCACCGTACGCGTCAAGCAACGCGCGAAGGCGTGCACCGCTTCGCGCAGGTTGCTCACGCTCGAAGAGACGTACTCGCGCTCGTGCGCGCGGTGCGCGGCGAAGTAGCGCCGCGCGCCTCCGAAGTCGCGTTTGAGCGGCCCGCCTTCGACCCCCAGCTGCTCGCCCAGCGAAATCCTGCGCGCCCAGCCCTCGCACTCGCTGCGGGTGTCGTCCGCGCTCACGTTGTCGGTGTCGAAGGCGTGCTCGCCGAAGGCCTTCAATAAGGCCACGACCGCGTCTATCGAGGCGTCCGGGTCCCGCTCGTCGGCTCCGGCGTGCGCCACACCGGCAGCGGAATCGGCCCGCTCCGGCCGAACGGCAGCGCGATCCGCGCTGGAAGTCGAGGAGTCAGGTGTGGGCGGAGCGTTCCTTTTCCAGAACATGGGCCTGTCTGGCTCTGAACGGCCTACAATCCCCAAAGTTCAGTAAGAAATCCGCGTGCCCGGGGGCGGCCCCCTTCAGATCGGTCTGCCGAGTCCGTTCATAGCTCGAGAGGTTTCAGGCAACTTGCCGCTCAACGTTTCCGACTCCGTCAAGCTGTCCTCCAGCCCCCCCATCGCGGAGCGCGCCGGGCGCGTGCTCGTGGTCGAGCCCGAGACAGAGCGTCGCGGCGCGCTCCGTACGCTGCTGGAGCACGAGGGCTACGACTCCGTGTTCTTGCCCGACGGGGACGAGCTGCTCAGGCTCACCGCCGAGTACGAGCCAGATCTCATCTTGCTGGCCGCCGACTTGCCCGGCATGAGCGGCCTCGAGCTGGTGGGCGACTTACGCGCGATGGACCCGCGCAACCACTACCCGGTGATCTTGATCGGGACCGCCGCCGACGAAGACGAGGTCGCGCGCGGGCTCTTGGCGGGCGCCGACGATTTCGTGGCTGACGCGGAGCGGCACGGCGAGCTGCGCGCGCGTATCCGCGTACAGCTCCGCAACAAGCGCTTCTACGACGCGCTCGAGCGCGTGCGCAACGAGCGCGACACCCTGCGCCGCGACTCACAGACCGATCCGCTCACCGGCCTCTTGAACCGCCGCTCGCTCCAGGCCGAGGTCTCTTCGCGCTGCGAGGCCAAGGAGCGCTTCGGCGTGCTGTTCATGGACCTGGATCACTTCAAGTCCGTGAACGATCGCTTCGGGCACGAAATGGGCGATCGCGTGCTGGTAGCGGTGGCCAGCGTGCTCAAGACGGCGCTGCGCCCTGGTGACGTCGTGGGCCGCTACGGCGGCGAAGAGTTCGTGGGGGTCGTGGCCGGCGCGGGCCCCGAGTCGGCCCGGCTGGTCGCCGAACGGCTGCGCCGCGCCATCGAGACCATGTTGCCGCCCAAGGGCGGCCCGACCAAGCTCACCATCAGCATCGGCACGACCGTGTTCGATCCGCGCCAGAGCGACGAGCGGAGCGATGAGCTGCTACATCGCGCCGACATGGCCCTGTACGCGGCCAAGCGCACCGGGCGCAATCGCGTCGTGCTGGTGGCGCCGGGCCAGAGCGTGCCCGCTGCCGTGGAGCAAGATCCACGCGGCTCGGCCAGCATGAATATTCCCTTCACCACGCCGCCCGAGAAGCCGCAGAGCAGCGTGCTGCCCATCACCGACGTGCCGATCCTGCCGCTCGAGAGGCTGCGTTCCGGATGAGCGCTCAGCCGTCGATGCCGGTCGAAGACGTCGCGCTGAGCGAGAGCCTGATCGTACCGAGTGAGGCCGCCATCTCGTCCGAAGATCCGAGCCTGCCCGAGCTCGAGCGGGAGCTGGTTCGCCGCTTGAAGACTGGCCGCGCCGCCCTGCCCGTGCTGCCGGCGGTAGCGCGCTCGGCCATTCGCCTCGCCAACGACCCCGACGCTCGCATCACCGACCTGGCCTCGCTCGTGGACACCGATCCGCCGATCGCGGCGCGCTTCATGTCGGTCGCCAACAGCGTGATCTATTTCCGCGGGTGGGTCACGAGCTCGACGCAATCGGCGATTGTGCGCTTGGGCCTGGCCAGCACGCGTGACCTGTTGTTTCAGGTCGTCTACGCCAGCACCTCCGGCGGGCTCACCAAGTACCAGAGCGCCGTGCAAGCTTCGTTTAGGCGCAGCGTGATGGCCGCGCACGCCGCCCGCGTGATCAGCCGCGAGCTCTCGATTGGTAACGAGTACGACTACATGGCGGGCTTGCTACACGACATCGGCGAGTCGCGCATCTTGCGCATTTTGGACGGCCTGAAGCTGCCGGCCACTCCCGAGCTCGTGGGCGAGCTGGTGCGGAAGTACCACGAGAGCGCGGGGGCCGAGGTGGCCATGGCGTGGAAGCTACCGACGGAAATCGTCGATGCTTGCGCCGCGCACCACGACCCTTCGGCCGCCGCCAACCCGCACGTGCGGTTGGTGATGATCGCCGATTGCGTGGTGGCGGCGCTCGACGCCGAGGCCGAGCAAGACAAGCGCGAAATCGATTTCGAGCCGTTCGACAAGCTGCTCGTGGATCCGAGCATCGCCCGTCGCCTGATCGAAAAAACGCGCCCCTTCGTCGAAGCTGGCCCCTAGACGGTGCGCAGGTCGCGCTCGTTCCAGCCCATCAGGTAGAGCAGGGTGTCGAGGCGCTCGTGGTGGTTGAGCGAGAAGCCGGCCACCTCTTGGAGCTTGGGCTTGGCGCGGAAGGCGATGCCCAAGCCCGCGCTTTGCAGCATCAAGATGTCGTTGGCGCCGTCGCCGATGGCCACGCTCTGCTCGAGCCGGCAGCTGTAGACCTGGGCCATGTCTTTCAGCACTTGCGCCTTGCGCTCACTATCGACGATCACGCCGCGCACGCGCCCGGTCAGCTTGCCGCCTTCGACCTCGAGCTCGTTGGCGAAGGCGAAATCGAGGCCGAAGCGCTGCTTGAGCACGTCGACGAAGAAGGTGAAGCCGCCGCTCACCAGGCCGATCTTGAAGCCCAGGCTTTGTAGCTTCTTCACCCATTGTTCGGCGCCGGGCGTCAGCTCGAATTTGTCGATCAGCGACTGGGCGCGCTCGAACGGCAAACCTTCCAGCAGCTTGACGCGCTCGGTCAGCGCGCCCTTGAAGTCGATTTCGCCGCGCATGGCGCGGGCGGTGATGGCGGCGACTTGCTCCTTCACCCCGACCAGCTCGGCCAGCTCGTCGATGAACTCGCCTTTGACGAAGGTGGAGTCGACGTCCATGCACACCAGGCGCTTGGTGCGCCGGAAGATGTCGTCTTTTTGCACGGCCAGGTCGACCCCGAGCTGCATGCCCAGACGCAGGAGCTCGCCGCGCAGCTGCATCAGCTCCGCCGGCGTCACGTCCGAGCCCGGCGGCAGATGCGCGATCAGCTCGAGCCCGTTCAAAGAGTCGGCAGACAACGAGCGAATCTCGCGGATGTTCATGTGGCGCTCCGCCAAGAAGCGCGTGATCTCAGCGGTAGCGAGGCCATTCGAAAGCGGCCCCAGCAGCGTGACCGCGAGCGCCGGCGCCTCGGGCGCCTCCGTGGCCTCGGGGGCCAGCTTGAGAGGTGTGACCTCCAAGCGCAGGCCCAGATCCGCCGCTGCAAACAGAATTTTCCGGAGCGCGTACGAGTTCTTCGGCAAGTCGACGATGGCCGAGAGCATCAAGTAGCCGTTCAAAACGGATTGGCCGATGTTGATCAAGGCTCCGCCGTCTTGAGCGATGATCTCGGTGAGCCGCGCCGTGACGCCGGTGCGATCGGCGCCGGCAATGTGGAGCACGAGTCGGTCGGGGTGCTCGATATTGGTCATGGGGCCGCTTAACATGCCAGGCCGGCTCTGCGCCGCAACGATTTGCATGCTTGCGCTCGCGAGCGCCGTGCCCGAAAGTAGCCGGCTCGTGCTGCACCGGATGACGCGAGTTTTTCGGCGTGAGAATGGGAGGTCACTCGTCCTCCTTTTGTGCGCGCTGCTCTGGGGAGCCCCCCTCTTCGCCCAGGTGCCGGCCATGCCGGTCCCGGCAGAGGCCCCCGCTCCTCGGCCATCGGCTGCGTTGCCTGCGCCCCCCGTCGGCGCGCCACCGGCCGCGAAGAGCGCGCCTGCGCCCGCGCCTGCACCTGCACCTGCAGGGTCGCCCGCGCCCGCCTCCGCTCCAGCCGCTGGGGTGGCGCCGTCTGCCGCGCCCTCGGCAGCGCCTGGGCCTTCGGCAGGGCCTGCGCCTTCGGCCGAGGCGGCGCCGTCGGCGGAGGCTGTCCCGTCGGCCGAGCCCGTCCCCAGCGTCGAGGCCGCACCCGTAGCGGCTCCCGAGCCCTTGGCTCTGCCGAGCGCCGCTCCGCCGCCCGCGCCGGAACCGGCGGAGCTCTCGCCCGCGCCTGTCCCCGAGCCGGCCCCCGTGCCCGCCTTCGCCGTCAAGCTGAGCGACGACGCTGTTTTCTCGCTGCGCGCCAGCCTCGGCGGCAAGTCGCCCGACGTGCGCGCTCGTGAAGCCAGCGAGCAACTGAAGCGCGCCTACGAAGGAGAGCAAACGAGCGAGGTCGCGGTCCTGCGCCGCGGTGACGTGGCCCTCCTCTCCGTCGGCCGCACCTTCATCGTGGAGCTCGACGAGCAAGAGGCCAAGCTCGCCGGGGCGACCTCGCTCGAGGTCCACGCCGCCAGCACCGCCTCGGCCATCCACGAGAAGCTCGTCTCGAGCCGCAAGCGCGCGGCCATCGCCAAGAGCGCTTTTTCGTTCTCGCTGGTCGTCTTCTTCGGGCTCATTGCCTTCTACCTGATCCGCAAGCTGGGTGAGTTTGCCGAGCGCGCGCGCACCTGGTTCGACGCGCGCAACGATCGCGACCTTTCGCTGCGCTTCCAAGGTGTCGAGTTCGTGCGGCCGGCCATGCTGCGCTCCACGGGCGTGCTGGCGTTGAGCACGCTCAAATGGCTGGCCCAAGCGGGCGTGGCCTACACCTGGCTGGTCGTCGTGCTCTCGCTGTTCGAGTCGACGCGCGGCTACACGCAGAAGCTGACCGGCTTCGTGGTCGCGCCGCTCTCCCAGCTGATGGCTCGCCTGGCCACCGCTCTGCCCCTGCTGGTGGTGGCGGCGTTGGCGGCGCTGGCCGTGTTCGTGCTCGTGCGCTTCGTCGGCCTATTTTTCGCGAGCGTCGCTCGCGGTGAAACCCCGCTCGGCTGGCTGCCGAACGACCTGGCCGCGCCCACCAGCGTGCTGCTCCGCGCGGGCATCGTGATCGCGGCGCTGGTTTTCTTGGCGCCCATCGTCACCGGCGACAACGAAGGCGTGCTCGGGCGCGTTGGGGTCATCTCGCTGGTCGCCCTGGGCATCGCGTCCACGCCCGTGCTGGCGTCCGGTACGGTGGGAGCCATCTGGCTGTACGGTCGCCGCTTGCGGGTGGGGGAGTTCGTCGAGCTGGGGGCCTACCGGGGCCGCGTCTCGGAGTTGAACCTGCTCGAGCTGCGGCTGATCGTGACGGACCGCACGGAGCTGCGCGTCCCGCATTTGCTCACGCTGGTGCGTCCCATGCGCCTGCTCGGCGCGCGTCCTCGCCTCACGCTCGACATGTACGTGCACGCTGGCTCTTCGGTGACCGAGGTGCGCTCGCTTTTGGCGACCGTGGCCGGCAAGGTCGGCGTCGAGCCCAGCGTCGAAATCGTATCCGCCGACGCCGACGCCATCCGTTTCCGCATCGCCGCCACGTGTGACTCGCTGGAGGCTCGGACGGCCTTTCACATTGCCGCGCTCGACGCCCTCTCCGGCGCCGGTATCACGCTCGGGAGAGACCGCGCGTGAGCGACGGCATCTGGCTGCTGCTCGGCTTGCTGCTCCTGGCATACCTGGGCAGCAACCTGGTCGGGGGCCGCGCCATCCGCGGCTTCGGCCTGCCTTCGGGCTCCGAATACCTGGTGCTCGGCTTCGCGCTCGGCCCGCACGTGCTCGACGTCGTGGGGCGCTCGCTGGCTCACACCTTCGAGCCGGTCGTGTTGGTCGGCACTGGCTGGCTGGCCTTGGTCGTGGGCGTGGGCTACACGCGCGTGGCCGATCGTTGGATAAGCCCTGGGCGAGCGGCGGTGGGCGTGCTGCTGGGCGCCGTGACCTGCGCGGCCGTTGCGGCAATGGTGTACTTCGCCGCGCCCCAGCTGGCGGGCTTCCGCGGCTTCTCGCGCTTGGCGCTAGCGCTCGGCATGGGCGCTTGCGCTTCGGCCACGACGCGCCATTCGGTGCGCTGGGTGGTGGAGCGTCACGGCGCTCGCGGTCCGCTCGCCGATTTTGCGGCGGACGCGGCGCGCGCCAGCGCGCTCGTGCCCCCGTTCGCGCTGGTAGTGCTGTTCGCGCTCGCGCCCGGCGGCGGGTTGCCTAGCGTGCCGGTGCTGGGCCGCATCGCCATCACGTTGGGCTTCGGCGCCGGCCTCGGTTGGATCGCGGCCCTGCTGCTGGGCCGAGACTTTCGGCGCGACGAGAGCTGGGGCGTGCTGCTCGGCACCGGGCTGCTCACGGTCGGAGCCGCCGATCGCGCCGGGCTCTCCTTGCTCGGCGCCATGATGGCCATGGGCCTCACCCTGGCTGCTTCTCGGCATCGCCTGGAGATCAAGGCCATGCTCACCCCCACCGAGAAGCCCGTGCTCTTGCCGGTCACGCTGCTGGCTGGAGCGTACGTGAACCTCAAGCTACCGACGGCCGTGTTCTTGCTGGTCGGCGTGGCGGTGGCGGCCAAAATCGGCGCTCGGCTGCTCGTGGGCCTGGCCTTGGGCCGAGGTCCGGCGCGCGGCACCGGCGCCGATTTCGGGCTCAGCATGCTGGCGTCCGGTGGTTTCACCATCGCGGTCGCGCTCGCCTTCTCCACGCGCGTCCCCGGTGTGGCCTCCGACGCGGTCCTGCTGTTCGCGGTCGTCTCCACCCTCTTGGGCGAGTGGTTGGCCCCGGCCGCGCTCCGCCGCTCGCTCGCCCGCGCCGGCGAGCTGCACGCGGTCGCGCTCGACCAGATCGGACGATCCAGTGACGCCCCGGCCGAGCTGGTGAGCCGGGAGAGCCACGGATGAGCGGCCACGGCACCGCCCAAAAAGGGCTGGCCACGCGCGCCGTGCAGGCGCTGGCGCTGGCGGTTTCGTTCGGCGTGCTGTTCGCGCTCTCCCACTTCACCGCCGACGTCGAGTCACGGCTCGGCGCCATGACCGCCATCGGGTTTTTGGTGCTGGCCGGCACGCTGCTGAGCGAGCTGCTCGAGCCAGTGGGCCTGCCGCACTTGTCCGGCTACCTGCTGGCCGGCATCGTGGGCGGGCCGCACGTGCTGCACCTGGTGCCGCACGACGTCGTCGAGCAACTCTTGCCCGTCAACACCCTGGCCCTCGCGTTGATCGCGCTGTCGGGCGGCGTCGAGCTCAAGATAGAGACGCTGCGCTCGGTGGCCAAGAGCTTGGCGTTTGCCAGCATGATCCAGACCTGCCTGGTCTTGGTCGGCATGGCCGGCATGTTCCTGCTCTTGGCGCGCTACATTCCGTTCGCGCAAAACCTGGAGCTGCGGCCCTTGCTCGGGGTCGCGCTGCTCTGGGGCGCCTTGTCCGTCACGCGCAGCCCGTCGGCCTGCATGGGTATCTTGTCGCAGACCCGCGCCAAGGGGCCGCTGGCCACGTTCTCGCTCGGCTTCATCATGCTGTCCGACGTGGTCGTGGTGATGATGATCGCGGCGGTCATCATGCTGGCTCGCCCCCTGATCAGCCCCGGCGCCTCGATCTCCCTGGCTGACTTCAACGTGCTCGGTCACGAAATCCTCGGCAGCTTCTCGATGGGCACGACGCTAGGGCTCGTGCTGGCCACGTACCTGCGGCTGGTTGGCGGGCAGCTGATCTTGGTTTTGCTGGCCCTCGGCTTCGGGGTCACGGCCGCCCTCAAGTACATCCACCTCGACCCGCTCCTGACGTTTTTGACGGCGGGCTTCGTGGTGCAAAACCTGTCCAATCAGGGGCCCAAGCTGCTGCATGCGGTCGAGCAGATGGGCAGCGTGGTGTTCGTGCTGTTCTTCGCAACGGCAGGAGCCGAGCTGGACGTGCCGCTGCTCAAGCAGCTCTGGCCCATCGCGCTGGCGCTGTGCGCGGGCCGCACCGCCTTCACTTACGTCGCGGCCACGATAAGCTCCAAGCTCGCCGGTGATCCGGCGGTGGTGCGCAAATGGGGCTGGTCTTCGTTGGTATCGCAGGCGGGCTTGGCCCTCGGCCTCGGCACGGTCGTGAAAAATTCGTTCCCGACGGTGGGTGATGGCTTCGGCTCGCTCGTGATCGCCGCCGTCGCCATCAACGAGATGATCGGGCCCGTGCTGTTCAAGATGGCGCTCGACCGCACCGGCGAGTCCGCCAAGGGCGAAGCCGTGGGCCGCCCGTCGCTGCCGCCTCCACCGGCGCCCGTCCACTAACGAGCGTCTTTCGCGGAACGCGCAGAGGAGCCTCGGGCTTCTACCCTCCGCGGGACGTCTCGAGCGCGCGAGGTTTTTCCTGGGCTCGCAGCACCAGCGTTCGAGCGCCCGAGATGGGCCTGGCTCGGAACAGCAGCTTCTGCAATTCGGGCTGCGGTGCGGCAGCCCATGGCCAGGCTCTCGGCATAAAACCAAAATATTACGGATAGTTACGACGCTGAGATTAATCCCCACTTTGCCGATAGGGATTAGGTGCTAAGACGTGGGGGCGATGGATCCGATTATTGCGCTGGCGGGCCTGTTCGTGGGCTTCGTCGTGGGCCTGACCGGTATGGGCGGCGGGGCCCTGATGACTCCAATCTTGGTCCTACTGTTCAAGATCGAGCCGCTGGCGGCCGTGTCGAGCGACATCGTCGCGTCGATGATCATGAAGCCCATCGGCGGCAGCGTGCACTTCCGGCGCGGCTCCGTGAACAAGGAGCTCGTCAAATGGCTGGTCATGGGCAGCATCCCTTCCGCGTTCTTGGGCGTCGTGCTGCTCAAGACGCTGGGCACGGGCGTGGGCCTGCAAGGCATCGTGAAGAGCGCGCTCGGCGTTGCGCTCATGGTGGTGGCGCTCGGGTTGGTCGTTCGTCCGCTGCTCACGCGCTCGCGTAAACCGGGCGACAGCATGATGCCGCTTCAGGTGAAGAAGCTGCCCACCCTGCTGATCGGCATCGCGGGCGGCCTGATCGTCGGCTTGACGTCGGTCGGCTCGGGCTCACTCATGATCATTCTTTTGCTGATGCTCTATCCGAGCTTCAAGCTGTCGGAGCTGGTGGGCACCGATCTGGTGCAGGCGGTGCCGCTGGTGGCTTCGGCCGCGCTCGGCCACGTGCTGTTCGGCGACTTCAAGCTGGCGCTCACCGCATCCATCTTGGTCGGCGCCATTCCAGGTGTTTTCGTGGGGGCGCAGCTGTCGTCGCGCGCGCCCGATCACGTCATTCGCCCGGCTTTGATCATCGTGCTCTTGGCGTCGTCGTCCAAGCTGCTGGGCGCCAGCAACCAGGTCGCGGCCGTCGCGGTGGCGGCAACGGCCCTGGTGATGGTGGCCGTGAGCTGGGCGCTGAGCGCGCGCCGCAAGGCCAACGCCCAGAAGGCGCTGGTGGACGACGCCGCGACCGCGCGCTAGCCCAGGTGCCCGCGCTAGTCGGCGGCCGGAACGGGGAGGCGAGGCTCGGGCGCTCGGCCAACGGCTGGATCGTCCCGCCGGAAGATCTGCGCGAAGACGATGAAGGCCGCCCACAGCGCCGCCAGGTGGTAGAGCATGGGGCCGCCGCCGCGCATCTGATAAATGTAGCTGGAGATGGGCGGGCCGAGCAGCATGCCGGCCGCGTAGAACGCGTTGTAGACGCTGGTGGCGCGGCTGTACTCGCGCGTGACCAAGCCTTGCAGGGCCAAACTGAGCGGCGAGATGCTGGCCAGGCTGGCGCCCGCTACGAACACGGCCAGCGCCATCATGGGTAGCCCGTTCAGCCACACGAAGCTCGCGATCATGGCGGCACCCACGATGGCCAGGCGCCGCATCATCAGCAGGTGCCCGTAACGATCGCCCAGCCTGCCGGCTACGTTGGTGGCGAGCAGCATGCCGCCGGCGAAAAAGAAGGTGATGAGCCGAGTCTGGGCTTTGGGAATGCCCTTCTCGGAGGCCATGAACAGCGGCAAAAATAGGACGACGCTCGACTGGAAGTAGCCGTACGCGAAGGTGGCGAAGCACGAAGCTTTGATGCGACCGATCAGCACGCCGAGCGGAGCTTTGGCGCCGCTCGCCTCGCCCGCGCCTTCGTGCCCGGCCGCTTCTTCGCGGTGAGCGTCGGAGCTGCGGTCGAGCTTGAGCAGCGTGAAAATGGCGGTCACGATGGTGATCGCGCTCGCTACCAAGAACGTGCGCGCGCTGGGTAAAACGTCGGCAGCCAGGTACGCCATGCCCGAGCCGGCGCCGTAGCCCACCGCGATGGACATGGCGTAGATGCTGGTGATGAACGCCTTGATGGCTCGCCGCGCGCGGGCGAGCAGTATGGTCTCCGAGGCGACCCAGACGCACACGGAAGCCGCGCCGTCGACGAAGCGTAATGCGCTCATGGCCGCGTAGCCGGGCGCGAACGGGAACAGCGCTACCGTCGTGGCATACGTGAAGAGCGCCCCCACCAGCACGACCTTGGCGGAGAGCTTCTTCACCAAGTAGTCCGAAGCGATGGCCATGGCCATGATGCCGCCGGCGAACCACGCCGCGAGCGAGCCGATGTCGGTCTCGCTGAAGCCGCGCTCGTTCAGAAACACGGAGATGACGCTGATGGCCATTCCGTAGGCCGTGCCCAGCCCGAGGGTGGCCACGTAGACGCGGATCACGTTCGGGTCGTCGATTTTGGCGTGCAGAGCTTTGAGCATGAAATACAGCGACGCCCGGGTACCGTGAGGCGCCCGGGCGTCTTAGCACTGCTGGGCGTGCGCTAGTTACTCGGCGGCCGCCACGTACGTCGTCTCGCTCGTCTCGCTCTTGAACAGGGGCAAGACCTGGCCCAGCTTGGCCTTGGCCTTGCCGAGCGCTGCTTCGGCCGCGCCCGGCGCCTTCTCTTTGGCGATCGTGAACAGCTCGACGGCCGCTTCGCGTGCGAGGGCGGCGGCGGCTTGGGCTTTCTCGGGCGCTTCGTGGCCCGTCTTGAGCGCGAGGGCGCGCAGGTTGCTGAACGTGCCCTGCGCCTGAATGGCCAAACGCTGCAGCTTGGACTTGCCGTAGACCTTGGCGATCTCGTGCACCAGGTCGGCCGCGGTGTGCGCCACCGAGTGCGGCGGCAGATGGAGCGAAGCGGCGTAGCGCGGGTTCTCTTGCAGGAAGGCGTTGATGGCCTCGAGGGTGAGGCCCGTGTCCTCGAGCGCCTTCTCGAACTCGGCCTGCGCGGCCTGCTTGGCCTTGAACAGGTACATCTGCACGCGGCTCTGGAAGTTGACGGCGCCGTCGCCGCTCGTCTCGACCGCGCAGAAGATGGTGCCGGGGAACTTCTCGGTGATCAGCGACTGGACGCCGTCGGAGACGCTGGAGCTGGGCATGCAGCCGAAAGGCTTCACGCTCAGCGTCATGGTGGCTTTGGCCTTCACCACGTTGAGGATGAGCTTGCCGACCTCCATGTGGCCTTCGCCGCCGCGCAGGTCGTTGTTGTAGTAGGGCGCGGCCACGTCGGCCACGGCGTCCATGTCGGGCAGGTGGTAGCCGTAGAAGCCGCCCGCGTGCGCGAACGTCTGGAAGGCCGCGCGCAGCGCCTTGTCGCCTGCCCACAGGCCAATCTTGCGCAGGAACACGCCGTACTCGCCGGCGCCGGCCAGGCCGCTCTTGGCCGTGTCCGCCCCGCGCAAGAGCGCGCGCGTCTTGGTATCGAAGCGAACTTCCCAGATGTTGTACAGAATCCAGGCCGTCACGAACTGGATGTCGCACTCCGCGCCTTCCTTCTCGAGGAAGCGCTGCAGCTGGTAGTTGCCGTCACCCTCCGTGGTCATGGCCCAGAACTCGCCGATGATGGCGACCTTGGGCTTGACGCGGGTGCGGTCGACCTCGACCTTCTTGAACAGCTCTTTGCTCTTCATCAGCGCCCACAAGATGGACTTCTTGTTCAGCAAGGCGTCGTAGCAGAGCTTCTTGGCCGCCTCGCAGGCCTCGTCCGTCGCGCCCGGCACCACCTCGTACGGACGGAGCCGGTAGCCGATGCCGTTGATCACGTCGCCGGCGATGAGACCCTTGAGCATGCCCATGAAGAAGGGCGCGTTCAGCTCTAGGCCGCTCGCTTCGCCGGTGGCTTGCTGCAGGCCACCTTGCTGCTGGAACAGCATCACGCGGAAGCCGTCAAAGCCGGCGTCACGCAGGGCCTTGCGGTACTCGGTCACGTACATGCCGAAGCGACAGGGGCCACAGGCGCCCGCGGTCAAGAACACGTACTTGTCGACGATCTCTTTGGTGGAGATGCCGCGCTCGTCGCGCAAGTAAACCAGGTATTTGACCAGGTTGCCGACCGTGAAATAGGTGGGGTTACACTGGCCGCGGTTACCGAACTCTTTACCGGCGCGGAGAGCGTCGTAGTTCGGTGCGTCGAGCGGGACGGTGTTGTAGCCGAGGCTCGTGAAAGCGCCGGAGACCAGGTAGTCGTGGGCCATGGTCAGGCCGCCGATGAGCAGCGTGATGTGCGCCTTCTCGGACTTGGTGAACTGCAGGTTCGCCATGTCTTCGAGCCAGCGCTGCTCGATTTCGAGCCCGAGCTTCTCGCGCTCGGCGTCCTCGAACTTCTTCAGCTCGGCGTCGATGTCGAGCATCACGTCCTGGCCGACGAGCGGCAAGCTTTTCTTCACACTGCTTCCGAGGTCGATGTGCTGAGTCATGTTGGCTCCCTGTCCTGACACGGGCGTCAGTCTACTCCCCCTTGTGGGCCCCAAAGCAAGCATTCCAGGGATATTTCTGGGCTGACATGCGTGTCAGTTCGGCCTCGTTCGCCGGGAAACCGGTAAAATTTCGCGAGAAGCCTTCGATCGAAGCCGGGCTCCGAGCTACCCTGGCCGAGAAATGGCCGTCGGGGCACCGAACCAGATTCTGTCGGGCAAGTACCGTTTGGAGCGTGAGCTGGGGCGGGGCGGCATGGGCTCCGTGTGGCTGGCCCAGCATCTGACGCTGCGCTCGCCCGTTGCCATCAAGCTCATCGATCCCGCCATTGCCACCAACGAAGAAGCGCTGTCGCGCTTTCTGCGTGAGGCGCAGGCGGCCGCCTCGCTGCGCAGCCCGCACGTCGTGCAAATCCTCGATCATGGCGTGGACGGAGTCGTGCCGTTCATCGTGATGGAGCTGCTCGACGGCGAGTCGCTGGCGGCCCGGCTGGAGCGGCTGCGCCGGTTGCCGCCGGCCGCAACGGCGCACCTGATGACGCAGGTGGCGCGCGCCATGACCCGCGCTCACGAAGCGGGCATCGTCCACCGTGATCTCAAGCCCGACAACATCTTCATCGTGAGAAACGACGAAGAAGAGCTCGCCAAGGTGCTCGATTTCGGCGTGGCCAAGTCGCACACCCACGGCGTAGGCGCTGTCTCGAGCGCGACCCGCACCGGCTCGGTCTTGGGCACGCCGTACTACATGAGCCCCGAGCAGGCGGAAGGCGCAAAATCGGTCGATCATCGCACCGACATTTGGGCCATGGGCGTGATCGCTTGGGAGTGCCTGCTCGGCACGCGGCCGTTCGAGGCCGAAACGCTGGGCGGCCTGCTGCTGGCGATCTGCGCTCGAGATTTGCCCGTGCCGTCGCGCATGGGCCCGGTGCCGGCCGGCTTCGACGCGTGGTTCGCGCGCGCCTGCTCGCGCGACCTGGCTCAGCGCTTCTTCTCCGCAAAAGAGGCGGCGAACGAGCTGCGCAACGTGTGCGCGGGGCAGATGATGGCGAGCGGCTACGCGCCGGGCGTCGCACCCGCGCCGCCGCACGCCGTGCAGGCCGCGTCGCTGCCGCTCGCATCCACCACGGCGCACCTGGGCGTCTCGCACGCCAGCCCGACGCCCAAGCGCTCGGCCGCGCCGTGGCTCTTGCTGGGCGTGCTGGGCGTTGCCGGGCTGGGCGCGGCCGCGTTCCTGGCGTTGCCCGGTGGTGGTCAGGCCGGCTCGGCCCTGAGCGCAACCGCGCAGCCGGCGAGCGCACCCACGTTGACCGCGCCCACCATCACTCCAACTCCCGAGCCCGCGCCGCCCGCTGCCGAAGCGGCCGCGCCTTCAGCCAGCGTTACGCCGCCGGCGAGCGCTGCGCCGGTTGCCAGCGCGGCGCCCGCCACGGCCGCCACCGTCACTCCCGCTCCCGCTCGTACGCTGAAGCCATCGGCGGCAGCGGTCGTAGAAAAGCCCAAGCCTGCGGTCGCCGCGCCTGCTGCTGCCGCGCCTGCCCCGGCCGCGCCACCCGCCGTGACGGCCAAGCCGCGGGTGAACCTGGGCATCTGAACCTCGGCGTCGCCGAACAGAGCTCGGATTTTCACAGGAAGATCGAAAGATCGGAAGGGGAGATCGGGCGCCGCGCCGTTCCTCTCTCGCGTCGCGATCGGCGTCCTCGTTACGTAGCCGCGCAGAGCGACGCCAACGCGAAACGCTTCGGGCGCGCCCTTCATAGCTTCCGATCTTCCAACCTTCCTGTGAAAAATCTCGAGCCGCCCACGGTCTCTCACGTCGCGATCGGCGTCCTCGTTACGTAGCCGCGGAGAGCGACGCCAACGCGAAACGCTTCGGGCGCGCCCTTCATAGCTTCCGATCTTCCAACCTTCCTGTGAAAAATCTCGAGCCGTCCCGCTATCTCGCATAGCGATCTGGTGAGGGCGAAGCCGGTGCGTCGCTCTGTCGCGAGCGTAGCTTGCCCGGCATTGGGCCCCTAATTAAGTTTGAGCCGATTGGCGACCTCACACCCCGTCACGCTGGCAATACGCGCGCTCCGGCAGCACCAAGTGCCGTTCGAGCCGCACCTGTACCCCTGGGAGGCGCGCGGCGGCACGCGCGCATCGGCCGAGCACCTGCAGGTCGACGAGCACCGCGTGATTAAGACGCTCATCTTCGAAGACGAGAAGAAGCAGCCGCTGTGTATCCTGATGCACGGCGACAACGAGGTGTCGGCCAAGAACCTGGCGCGCGCGCTGGGCAAGAAGAGCGTCGGCCCGTGCTCGCCCGAAGTCGCCGATCGCCACTCGGGCTACCAAGTCGGCGGCACTTCACCGTTCGGCCTCAAGCGCGCCATGCCCGTCTACGTCGAGCAAACCATCCTCGACCTACCGCTCATCTACATCAACGGCGGCGCCCGCGGCTTCCTCGTCGCCATCTCTCCCGCCGACCTAGCGCGCGTCCTGAAACCAACGATGGTGAGCGTCGCGGTTTAGGCCCGAGATTTCTTCACAGGACGATCTGCTGGCGTCGCCGAACAGAGCTCGGATTTTTTCACAGGACGATCTGCTGGCGTCGCCGAACAGAGCTCGGATTTTCACAGGAAGATCGGAAGATCGGAAGGGGGGGGCGCCGCGCCGTTCCTCTCTCGCGTCGCGTTCGGCGTCCTCGTTACGTAGCCGCGCAGAGCGACGCCAACGCGAAACGCTTCGGGCGCCCCATTCACAGCTTCCGATCTTCCAACCTTCCTGTGAAAAAATCTCGAGCCGTCCGCTCACGCGCGTCGCGATCGGTGTCCTCGTTACGTAGCCGCGCAGAGCGACGCCAACGCGAAACGCTTCGGGCGCCCCCTTCACAGCTTCCGATCTTCCAACCTTCCTGTGAAAAATCTCGAGCCGCCCACGGTCTCTCACGTCGCGATCGGCGTCCTACGTTACGTAGCCGCGCAGAGCGACGCCAACGCGAAACGCTTCGGCACCCCATTCACAGCTTCCGATCTTCCAACCTTCCTGTGAAAAATCTCGAGCCGCCCCCTGTCTCTCGCGTCGCGTTCGGCGTCCTACGTTACGTAGCCGCGCAGAGCGACGCCAACGCGAAACGCTTCGGGCGCCCCATTCACAGCTTCCGATCTTCCAACCTTCCTGTGAAAAAATCTCGAGCCGTCTCTGCTCTGTTCGTAGCTACTCGGCGGCGGTGACGGCGTCGCTCGGGGCGGTGGTGGCGTTCTCGATGGGGACGATGCTGCCGTCGGCGGCTTTGCGGCCCAGCCGTACGGTGCCCTTGGGCAGCTCGATCTCGGCCGCGCGGCGTGTCTCGTAGCCCATGATGCGCTCCGAGGTTTCGGCGATGGCTTTCTCGAGGGCCGCGTCTTGCTGCTTGGTGCTCGCCAGCTGTTGCTGCTTCAGCTGCAGCAGCTCGAGGCGCTTGCGGTCCACGGTCTCGGCCAGTGAGCGCTTCTTGTTGGCTTGGTCTTCCAGGCGCTCGTGCTGCAGCAGCAGGGAATGAGCGTAGGTTTTGACGCGGATCTTGATGGAGCCGCCCGGCTTGTTCGCGTCCAAGTCGTGCAGCGCGGCCGCGGGCGTCTTCGACGTTTGCAAGATGGCGTCGATCATGCCGTAGGTGGGCGCGTCGTGCCCGCACTTGAAGCTCGAGAGGTCGAGCACCGCGACGTTCGGGTGGTGGGCGGCAAAGTTGGCGGCCCACACCTTCTGCGAGCTGTTCACCGAGTAGTTCTCGGGCCAGACGTGGTTGATGGTGAGCGGGCTCGTGATGGTCCCGTTCTGCAGCTCTTCTTTGAAGTAGCGGTCGAGGTAGTCGCGCGTCTTCGGGATCGAGCGGATGCTCAGGATGGGGTAGCCCAGCACCTGAAACTCGTCCGGAATGCCGTGATTCAGCCCCGGATCGGCGTGGTACGGGCGGTTCAGCACCAAGATCGCGATGCGATCTTCGGCCTCGACCGTCTCCAAGATGGCGCGGCCCTTGTCCTGCAAGTCGAGGTCGAAGGCCTCGAGGGCCTTCATGCCCTCGCGGCAGGCGTGGTCGTTCTCGTCAACGGTGATGTCCAGGCGCTCGCCGAAGGTCTCGAACATGCGCTGCGCGAGCAAGATGGGCTCCGCGAACGAGAGCGCGGGCGCCAAGTACTCGATGCCGCGCTCCTTGAAGAAATCGACCTCTTTGGTGAAGGCCGCCTTCATTACATCGGGCGTGCCCGCCACGATCGGGCAAGACGTGTTGTCCTGCGTGTCTTCCACGAAGTTGTTCACGTGGGTGAGGATCGGGAAGAAAATGTAGTTCAGCGGGCGCTTCCGCTCCGGCTCGTGCTTGTGGAAGAGCAGGTTGTGGATGTGCGCCTGCGCGCCCTTGCTGGGGAAGCACGGATCGATCGAGCCGTACTTGCCGCCTTCGACCCACATCTCTTCGGTCATGGCGTCGCTGAACACGACGTTCGAGCGGCCGAGGCCCAGGGCCTCGAAGTAGGTGCGGATGAACGGCGCCGTCGAGTAGATGTTGAGCACGCGCGGAATGCCGACGCGCAGCGATTTACGGCGCTTCATCGCCTCTTCGCTGGAGCGCTTGAACGGCCGGGTGATCTCTTCGCGCTTGATGCGGAACAGGCCCTTCGTCACGAGCACGTCTTTGATGGGCGTGCCCGCCTCGGGCAGCGGGGCTTGATCGTACTGGTGAACGAAGGCGCGCTCGGCTTCGTAAGTGACCAGGTTGGGGAAGGCGGCGGCCGTCTTCTTGCGCTCGGCCATCAACGACAGCATGGCCTCTTTGCTCTCGACCGTGCCCTTCTCGCACGAGAAGCCCGAGATGTAGCGGCTGGTGCTGCCGTCTTGGCGCGTGGTGTCGATGAACGTGCGCTTGCACTCGTTCGGACAGAAGTGACACACCGTCTCTTCGTCGTTCTTGGTCACGTACTCCAAATCGAGCGTGGCCTTGATGCCGATGAAGCGGGTCTTGCCGGTGCGCTTGTAGCGGCGCAGGGTCTCGATGGCGGCGCCGATGGCGCCGGCTTCACCCGTGTGCGGATGCACGAACACCTGCGCGCCCGGCACGCGCTGCTTGATGTAGTCGACCTGGGCCTTGACCGCGGCCAAGTTGTACTGCGTGCCGCCTTGCAGCACGAACTTGGTGCCCAGCGAGGCCAAGCGCGGAATCTGCACCACGTACTGCCACACGTTCTTGGGCAGCACTTGGGCGAGACCGGCCAGCAGCTCTTCCTTCTGGTAGCCCTCCTTCTGGAAGTTCACGCGGTCCGAGTCGAGGAACACGGCGCAGCCGTAAGAGAACTTGGGCGCCAGCTCGGCCTTGAAGGCGTTCTCGGCGTACTCGGTGACGGGGATGCCGAACTGATCGGCCATGGCTTGCAAGAGCATGCCGTTGCCCGCGCTGCACGAGTTACTCAGCTTGAAGTTCTGGATGTCGCCGTTCTTCATGAACAAGACCTTGATGTCTTGTCCGCCGATGTCGCAGATGACGTCGATGTCGCCGAAGAAGTGCACGGCGCTCATCATGTGGGCCACCGTCTCGACGATGTTCACGTCGCTGAGCACGCACTCGTCCAGCACGTCGGCGGCGTAGCCCGTCGCGCCGAAGCCCAAGATCTCGAGCGTCGCCCCTTGGCTCTCGACGTCTTCTTGGATCTTGGTGAGCAGCTCTTTGGTGTCCTGGATCGGGTTACCCTTGGACAGCTGGTAGGCTTTGAGCAGAATCTCGCCGTCTTCGCCGATCACCACGGCTTTGGACGAGGTCGAGCCGCCGTCCAGACCGATCACGCCGCGCACGACCTGACCGGGCTCGAACTTGGCTTTCTTGAACTTGGGGATCGAGTACGCCTCGATGAACTGCGCCGTCTCGAGCTCGGCGGCCGAGAGCGGGGGGCCTGCTTGCTCGCCCAAGCGGGCGCGCCGACCGTTGAGGATGAAGTCGCGCAGGGCGTCGGTGCCCTTGAAGAAGCAATCGGTGCCGCCGTCGGCGATGCCGTAGATGGCGGCGCCGAACGCCGCGTACAAGTCGGCGTTCTTGGGCACGAAGATCAGCTCTTCGATCGGCACGTCCTTCGGGTAATCGAAGCCGCGATCCTTCCAGGTTTGCGGGATGCGCAGGCGCCAGCACTCTTGCAGGAAGGGCAGGTAAGTGTTGGGCCCGCCCAGCAGCAGCACCTTGGGCTTCAGCGTGTTACCGCGCGTCAGCACGCTCAGGTTCTGCAGCACGATCGCGTCGGCCAAGGAGTTTAGCACCTCGTCCTTCGGGATGCCGGTCTTGACCAGGTTGACGATGTCGGTCTCGGCGAAGACGCCGCACTTGGCGGCGACGTGGTGCAGCTTCTCGTCGCTGAAATGCAGCGAGGTCGCAAAGCCCGGCTCCGCGCCGACCTTGATCATGCACTTGTCGATGGTGGCGCCGGTTCCGGACGCGCACTTGTCGTTCATGCTCGTCGATGCAGTCTTGGCGCCGGTGTTGGCGTCCTGCCGGAACATGATGATCTTGGCGTCTTGACCGCCCAGCTCGATCACGCTGAGCACGTCGGGGTGCTTGTTCTCGACCGCTAGCGTGACGGCGTTCACTTCTTGAACGAACTTGGCGCCCGTCGGCTTCTCGAGCGGACCCGAGCCCGAGCCCGTCACGAACATGCGAAACTGCTCCGCCGGGTGATCCGGGAAGGCCGCGATGATGGCCTCGAGCAGCTCCAGCACCTTCTCGGGCTGCTTGGTGTGATGCCGCTGGTAGTCGGACCAGAGGATCTCTTTGGTGTCCGGATTGATGACCACGGCCTTCACCGTCGTCGACCCCACGTCCATGCCGATAACCAGACCGTCCGTCATGCTCATTGGATCCCGGAAAGTGGGGGCCCGAAAACTGGGACCCCAAACTGACACGGGCGTCAGTCTGCCCGCACACCGTGGGCGGAATCAAGCCTTCTGGCTATTTTCCTGCGGTGACACGAGCGTCAGTCGCGAAAACGCCACGATTTCACGCTCGAAGCCTCGGGCACGGCCCCAAACGGAGCCGCCGCCAGCGCCCGTCGGTCGAAGAGGAGCGAGCGCGTCATCGGGGGGCATAGGCCTCCCCCGCTGGGCGGTCCGGGCCTGGCTCGGGAAGCAGAGCCGGCGACGGTCGAGCTCGGGAGCGAGCTCCGCCATGGCTCGCCACGGCGCCGGTGCTGGGCGCGGGGGCGACCTGCTCGGTGGCGCGCGCGTTGGGCGAGCCTGCTCGGCGGCGGCGGCGCGTCGAGCGAGCGCGACCTCGCTGGCGCCGGGGTGCGGCGCGCGCGAGTCGACCAGCCCATCGACCCCGTCGACGGTGCTCGTCGGCGGTGTCGTGAAACGACTGCTTCAAACCAGACGAGCCATCTCGTCGCCATCGCGCTTCGGCGCTGCCGCTACTCGTTATGAAAGCCGTATGCATTGCAGATCTGCAATGGCGACGCGGCGGCGACGAGCGCGCGCCTGCCCGTGGCGCGGCCGTGTGCGCTTACGTAACCTCGGCATCTAATAATAGCTCGGTATTGCGAAGTGGTGGCCATCTCGGGTTACCCTGCTCGGCTGAGATTGCCCGTGTTACGAGTCTTCGTCTCAACGGCTGAGCGTACCGCCTCCTCTCATCGAGAGCGCTGCGGTGATGCAGGCCGTTCGTCTGGGTGGGGCGGAGTTGCGGCGGACCGCAGCGAGCTTTCAGCAAACGAGGCTCTGCCATGAGCGTCAAGGTCCTGTTCGTCGATGACGACGAAGCCAATCTCGTCGTGTGCGAAGCCGCCTGCGCCGGTGACTTCGAGGTGCTCACCGCCACCTCGGCGGAGGCCGCCCTCGCCCACATGCGGCGCGAAGAAGTCGGCGTGATAATCGCCGATCAACGCATGCCCGGCACTTCGGGCATCGAGCTGCTCGAGCGGGTGCGGCTCGACTACCCCGACACGGTGCGGCTGCTCATCACGGCCTACAGCGACGTGCAGGCGGCCGTGGCCGCCATCAACCGCGGTCGCGTGCGGCGCTACCTGCGCAAGCCGTGGGAGCCGGACGAGCTGCGCGCCGAGCTGGCCGACGCGCTCGACGTCTATTCGATGAGCCGAAAGCTCTCGGCGTTGGAGGTGCGCTTGCGCGAGACGGAGCGCGTCTACGCCCTCGGCGTCGTGGCGGCCAGCATCGCCCACGAGATGAAGAACCCGATGACGTGGGTGACCAACAGCCTGTCGTTCGCGCAGAAAGAGCTGCGCCGGGTGACCGAGCATTCCGCGGTCGGTGCGCTCAAGCAACGGCTCGAAGAGATCGAGGCGAGCTTGACCGACACGCGCACGGGCGTCGACCGCGTGCTGGACATCGTGCGCGGCATCGAGATGCCGACCAAGAGCGACTCGGGCGCGCTCAGGCCCACCGATTTCGCGGAAGTTTTGCGGCTCAGCTTGCGCTTGGTCTCGGGCGAGCTGATGCGCTGCGCCTCGCTGGAGCTGGACGTTACCTGCGCGCCCAAGGTGAGGAGCTCGCCCACGAAATTGGGCCAGGTGGTGCTGAACCTGATCGTGAACGCCATGCAGGCGATCTCGACGCGGCCGCGCAGCGAGAACGTGATCAGCGTCCGCTTGCGCATCGAAGACGCTTGGGTCGTGCTCGAGGTGGCGGACAACGGCCCCGGCATCTCCGACGAAGACATCGACCGCATCTTCGATCCGTTCTTCACCAGCAAGGCCGGCGTGGGCACGGGCCTAGGCCTGGCCATCTCGCGCCGTATCGTGGAAGAGATTGACGGTAGCTTAGTGGCGGGCCGAGACGAGCGGCTGGGCGGCGCGAGCTTCGTCGTGCGGCTTCCGCTGTAGCGGAGCCAGGCTCGGCACTCGCAGCGTGAACACGGTGCCGACCCCGAGCTCGCTCTGCACCGTGATGGACCCGCCCAGCGCGCGCGCCACGCGCTGAGCGATGGTCAAGCCCAAGCCCATGCCGGCGCCGGCTTCCTTCGTAGTGAAGAAGGCGTTGAACACCTGATTCACGATCTCGGGGCTGATGCCGGGGCCGTTGTCGCCCACGCTGAGGTGCAGAAAGCCGCCCTCGTTCCAGCCCTCGAGCGCGAGCCGGCCACCCTCCGCCGGCGCGGCTTCGGCCGCGTTTTGGATCAGGTTGGACAGCACTTGATTCAGCTCCTCGGGCACGCACTCCACCAGCGGCTCGCCCGAGAACTTGCTGGAGACCGCGAGCGGCTTGCCCAGGCTGGGTAAAAGGACGTTCAGCGCCTCTTGCGCGGCCGCGAATACGTCGTGCGGCTGGTGCACGCGGCTGAAGCCGTTGCGGCTGTAGCGCATCATCAACTCTACCGTCGCGGCGATGCGACGCACGCCGCCTTCGGCCACGTCGAACAGTTTTTGGGCGCGCCGCCCGACCGCGTCCACGTCGAGCGCGTGCTCACGCGGCCGGTCCTGCTTGGCCGCGTCCAGCAGCTGCTGCGTGTCTCTCTGCACGAGCTGTAGCGCGTTTTTGACGTAATTGAGCGGGTTGCCAATCTCGTGCGCGAGCCCGCCGGCGATGGTCTCGATGGAGTCCATCTTCTGCGACAGCACGATTTCAGCCGTGCGTTCCTGCTGGCGGACGAGGGAGCGCACGGTCGACACCAGCTCCTTGGTCGAGAAGGGCTTGCCCAGGTAGGCGTCGACGCCAGCCTGGAGGCCCGTGACGCGCGACTCGACCTCATTGCGCGCCGTCAGCATCACGATCGGAATGTGGCAAAGCTTCGGATCTTTGCGCAGCCGTTCGGTCAGCTCGAGGCCATCCATGAGCGGCATCATCAGGTCCGTGACGATGATGCTGGGGCGGTGCTTCTCGGCCAGCTCCAGGCCTTGCGCGCCGTTGGTGGCGGCCATCACGCGGAAGTCGTGGTGGAGCGACAGCCGAATCATGCGGATGACGTCGGGCGTGTCCTCGACGACCAGAACGGTGTGGCTGCGCCTCACCTCGTCGGGATCGCGCTCGACGACGCGCTGCTCGGTGACCTCGTCGATCTCGAGGAACCGAAACTTTGCCTCGGCGCCGAAGCGCCAATCGGCGACGCTGCGATCGGCCGTGCGCTTGCCGTCGCTGTGGGGCGCCGCGGAGGCGCGGCGATCGAGCACGTCGGGGTTGAAATGTTCGCGGCCTCTGCGCAAGCGCACGTGGAACACCGAGCCCTGGCCCGGCGTGCTCTCGGCCCAGATTTCGCCCCCGTGCAGCTCGACCAAATCCTTGGCCAGCGAGAGGCCGATGCCGGTGCCGCCGTAGCGACGCTTCTTGCCCATGTCGGTCTGGAAAAAACGCGAGAAAATACGCTCGGCAAGCTCGGGGGGGAAGCCGACCCCGGTGTCCTCGACCCGGACCTGCACGGCGTCGCCGTCTTCCTTCAGCTGGATCGAGACGGTGCCCCCGCTGTCGGTGAACTTGCTGGCGTTGGACAGCAGGTTCAAAAACACTCGCTCGAGACGCTCCAAATCGCACCACACCAGCAGGTGCTCGCGCTCGCTCTCGAAGACGAGGCTGATGCCCTTACGCTGCATCAAGCCGCGCATCTCGTTCACCAAATCTCGCACGTAGGCGGCCAGGTCGTGCTCGGCGATGCGCAGGCGCACGCGCGACTCTTCGATCCGACTCAGATCGAGCAAGTCGCCGATCAGGCGTAGCAGCTTGGCGCCGTTGCGTTGCATCGACTGGAACGTCGAGCGCTGCGCCTCGGAAATGTGTCCGAGCTCGCCGTCCAACAAGAGCTCGAGCGAGGCGAGCACCATGGTGAGCGGCGTCTTCAGCTCGTGGGTGATGTTGGCGAAGAACTGCGACTTGAAGCGGTCGAGCTTCTTCAGCTCCTCGTTGGCCAGCTCCAGGTTCTTGCGCGTGCCTTCGATGATGGCTTGGTTGGCGACCTGCTCGCGCTGCGAAGCGTAGGCCAGCACCTGGCCCGTACCGGCGATGATGGCCGTCGAGACCAAGAAGAACAGGTTGGATAGGCTGGTTAGCGGCTGTGCGCCGCGCGAAAACAGCAGGTTCGGCAGCAAAAACGAGGCTACGATGGTGACGTGGGTGGGGATCACCACCTGCATGGGCCACACGAACAAGAGGCCGCAGCCGACGATCATCAGCGATAGGCCGGCGTAGTAGGGCGAGGCCAAGCCGCCCATCACCACCGTCATGATGCTGATGCCGAGCGACGCCAGCACCATGAAGCCGGCAGAGATCAGGTTGGAGCGCCGGGCGAACAGCGCCGACGCGACGACGCGAAACATGATCAGCGTGACCAGCGTGATCAAGCCGCGCGTGGAGAACAGCAGCCACAGCCACTGCTTGGGCGCGGTCAGGTAGTCCAAGACACCGAACAGCGGGTACAAGAGCAGCGCCATGTACAGGGCGCTGCGCAGGCCTCGGCGGTTGCGCTGCAGCTGCCAAGCGGCCCAGGCTTGCTCGGTGTCGACTGGGCTAGCCGGGGTCCGCGTCAAGCTCTCAATCCCGCGTGAGCGCGACGAATGGATTGTAGCTGCTGGCTTCTTCGCAGATCCGCAGGGCGGCCCGCGGCGCCGCCGCGCGCGCGAGCTCCAAGAGCTCCGGGCGCTCGCGGTGCACGAGGTTCCAATCGAGATGAAACTCCATCACCCAGCGTGAAGGGTTGTCGGGTGCCATGTTGCCCACGTACAGCGTGCCTCGAGGCGCCAGCGTACCATACAGGGTTTTGCACAGACGAATCCAGGTGTGGCGCTGCAGGTAGTCGCACAGGCCGCTGGCGTACACCATGTCGTATTCTCCGGATTCGGTGAACACGGTGGTGCCCAGCAACAGCCGCTTGATGGAGTCGTGGAGCAGCACGATTTTGACCTGGTTTCGCCAGCGTTGGTTCACGATGCGGCTCAAGCGCGCGTAGGCGAAGGTCAACGCGCGCCGGTCCTGCTCGAACAGGACGATCTCGACGGGGCCGGCCAGCGACGCGCGCTCTTGCAGCAGCTCGTACACCTCTTGGGCGGGGCCGGCCGCGATGGAGAGAATGCGCACGGTGCGCTCGGGCGAGGCAAGGTCTAGGTGTCGAGACAGCTCGCTCTTCATCAAGTCTTTGCGCATGCGCACGGCGTCGCCGGCGGGCATGGCGGTGATGGCCAAGTTGACCGCTTTGGCGAACAGCGTGGCGCCGGCAAAGTGGTTGCCGTACAGGCCGTTCATGACCTCGTAGTCGCCCGGGTAGCCGAGCGGCTTGGTGCGCGCGCGGTGCATCCAGGGCGACTGCATCAGCAGGTCGTGCAGGTGGCGCTGGGCAAACTCGCGCAGGGGCTCGCGGTCGCGCTGGCTGGCCTCGCGCGACGCCGCATCGATCTGCGACGAAATTGCGAGCATCTCCGAAGCGAAGCCGTTGCGTACCCGCTCGATCAGCGCCTGGCGCGCTGGCGAGCCCTGATCTCCCTGGGAAACGTGCGAAGGCAGCGAGGCTTCCAGCTCCGCCAGCTGCTCCTTGCCGTCCTCCAAGAACAGCCGCAGCTCGCCGACCAAGGACTTGAAGCGTTCGTGGCCGCGCACCCGCCACGGCGCCTCGTCGGCCTGGAGCTTGTCGGAGGCCGCGCCGGCGACCCACGCTTTGACGTCACGCAGATGCAGCACGTCTTCGATGTTCATCAGCGTGTCCAGCAGCGACACGCCCACGACCGTGGTCGCGCCGATGCGGCGCACCGAGCTGACCTTGGCAACGCCCGAATAGGCTTCATGTCCGTCGAATTCGACGACGAGCTGGTCGATCTCGCTGCTCGGCTCCAGCGGACGCTCGGACGTCCACTCGAACGCGATCCCATTCTGAGACACGTCGAAAAGCTCGCACGTGTGAGCGCGACCCTCGACCACGACCTGCACGCTGACGCGCACGAGGCCCAGATCGGCGCGCAGGTAGCGATCGGGACGATAGAAGACGTCGCGCCCAGAGCCGCCGTCGAGCTCGGTGTAGTCCAGGGGGGGCGGCTCGGAGTGACGAGAGCGTTGACGAGTGGTCTCGTGGCTCAGCGGCGCTTCACTGTCTGGGCTCGTGAGCTCAACGCTGGATCGGGTTGCTTGCGACATGGGCTATCTCGATAATCCGCTCGAAGGAAGGGAGTGACGACGCGGCGGATGATGGGGCTCGGGGGGAGCCAGGGCAACAGCTTGCGGCGGCCTTGGTTTCGGGCCCGCTTCGTGACCCTTCGTCGTCACGCCGATTTCACTCTTGCTGCCAGAAATCCATCCGCTGGGGGCCGTACCCCTAGGGGTGAAGGGCCCCAAGCTTTCGTCAACCCTCGCGGTTGGAGACTTTCGGGGCGCGCGGGGATTACGGCAAGTCTTGCTCGGGGCGGTAGAGCGCGTCGCGCTTCTCCAGATCGCGAGCGCCGATCGACCTTTCGCGCCAATGCCTTCGGGGCGGCGAAGCGTCGAGCCAGTGGAAGCTGTGCTCACGGCTGTCGAGGTGCACGTATTGAGTCTTGGGGTGAGTGTAGATGCCGACGCCGGTACGAGGCTGCTCCCTCAAGTAGCTGGCCAGCTGCTGCGCGCTCACCCCGCGCAGACGAAAGTCGATGGCGGCGCCGGTGCCGTGCGGCCCTTCGCGGCGCCGACCGGGCTTGCGGTACGCCGACACGACCTCGATCTGGTAGCTGCGGAAGTGATAGGCGGCCTTGTACAGGAGCTGCAGCGTGCGGCGCGCCAGGTGCGTCGACTCGTGATGTTTGGGATCACGCGCGTCGCACAGCAGCTCGTCCAGCTCGCGCGCGGCGCTCTCGTCGATCTGCCCCTGAGCGTCGTACAGCTTGAGCTCGCGCGCCTCGCGCGAGGTTTGGTTTTCGATGCGCAGCGCCGGTAGCGCCGCGAAGGCAGTGCCCGTCGATGCCGTGACGACAGGGCTCGGCGTGGGCGCGTGCACCTTCAGCGGCGCCAGGTGCGCGAGCACCCGCACCCGCTCCGCCGCGGGCGCTTGGCGCGGCAAGAGCGAGAGCGCCAGCAGCGCCGCGCCCAGCAGCCCGGACAACGCCAGGACCGAGAGTCCGAATCGATACGGGCTCGCCGTCACGCCGCTCAGCTTCTCAGAGGCAGCGCCCGGCGGCAACGCGGTTGACGCCGAGCCGAGATGACCGCGCCGGCTATTTACTGGCCATCCGCGCACTACCGGCCTTCGCTGGGGGCTTGGGCGGAGCCTTGGCGATCTCCAGGAAATCGCGACCCAGCATGGCACCAAACTGATCTTTCACCTCGACTCGCAGCACCCAAGGGCCAGGCCTGTCGATGGGCGGGACCGTTCCGACTAAACGATTACCGTCGCGCGTGAACGTCACTTCGATAGGCTCGATGCCGAGCTTCACGTCGGTCTGGAGCTCCAGCCCCTCCGGGATGCTTTCACCATTTTTACTGCGCAGCTCCACCGCGATCTGAACGGAGTCGGTGGGCCAGACCGCGCGGCTCGGCCCGAGCGCGACGTGCGCGTACAAGCCGCGCGGACGAAGGCGCGCGGTCGTCGGGTAGAGCGAGCCGGGCACCCGGAAGCTGACCATCGTGGTCTCTCCTCGGTAGAGCGAGACGGCTTGGGAGGCCGGCACGTAGCGACCGGCGCCCTCGTAAGTCATCTCCACCCCGTCGATGTTGGAGAAGCGCACTTCTTGCCCCTTGCCGATGAAAATATCTCCGTTCGCCGCGTAGCCACCAGGCGGAAGCGTGACCCCCACGACTCGCAGCGGCTCCGGCTTCGACCAACGCCCCGCGATGCCTTCGCTGTCGAGCGAGCGAGCGCTCAGCTCGTATTGCCCCGGCGGCACGGGCGCGAACGGATCGTCCAGTCGCGTGCGACCCTGCACTTGCCGCAGTTGAACGCGGCCGTCGGCTCCGCGCAGGCGTAGCTCGTAATGGTGCGCGTTGGGCACGCCGCCGAAGCTGAAGCCGCTGATGGCCACGGGGTCGCCCGCCGAGAACCACAGGCGGGGTCCGGCGTTCAGCGTTGGCGCCGCCACGGCCGGTACGGGCGCGCTGCCGTGCTCGCCCGTGAAGCGCGCCAATGTGCCCGGCGTGAGCGTTTGCCAGCGCTCGGCCGCGAGCGTGCGTACGTCGCCCTCGATGCTGGCGACGGTGACTCGCTCACCGTGGGCCACGATCGTGGCTTGGCCGGCGCGGACCGCCGCCGAGACTTTGCCCATCGAGCAGAGCAGAGCGCTCTTCGGCTTGGCCGGCACCATCACGTCGATGCGTCCTTGAATCAACGCCAAGCTGTACGTGGTCGTCTTCGCGCCCGGGTTGAGCTGCAGCTCTTGATATTTCGGAAACACTCGCACCGCCGCGCCGGGGCCGAGCGAAAGCCGCGCCGAACCGGGCAGCTGGTATTCGGCGCCATTGGGGCCGGCCGTGAACACGCCCCCGGCGCTGGTGCCGGAGCCGGCCAACACGCCGGTTTTGGGAGCCGCAGCATAAACGGAGCCGGGCAAGAGCGCACAAGCTCCGCTCACAGCGAAGCTTACGGCCAGGAGCGTCGACGTCGCCAGCGAACGAGAGGAGCGAGGCAGTGACATGCGCACGAGGTACGGCGCGGATGCGCAGGACTTGAGCTGCGGCGGCGCGAATTTTCCGGCTATGATAGCGGCCTACATGGCGGCTCCGGCGAAGCGCACGCGTACCAAGGCCGCGGTGAAAAAGAAGGCGCTGCCAAAGTCCGAGCGGCGGCAACAAATCTTGAGCGTGGCGCGCGACGTGTTTGCGCGGCGCGGCTATCACCAGACCACCATCGACGACATTGCCCTGCAGGCGGGCGTCGCGCGCGGCACCTTCTACCTGTACTTCGAGGACAAGCGCGCCATCTTTTCGGATCTGATCGATCGCTTTGCTTCACAGCTCACGATGGCGATCGTGCGCATCGTGACCGACGATCCGCAGCGTCCGGTCGTCGATCAAGTTCGTGAGAACATTCGCGCCATTATCGCGACATGTCTCATGGAACGCAGCATGACCAAGATCTTGTTCACCGACGCGGTGGGCATCGACCCGGCGTTCGACCGCAAGCTGTTCACTTTCTACGATACCGTGGTGCAGCTACTCACCGAGAGCCTGAAGGACGGTCAGGCGCTGGGCATCGTGGACGAAGGCGAGCCGCGGGTCTTGGCTTACCTGACGATAGGCGCGCTCAAAGAGCTCCTCTACCAGGCCGTGACGCTCGGCTTCTCGGAAGAGAGCGCAGAGGTGCTCACCCAGCAGATGTACGGCTTCCTCTCTGGGGGCTACCTCCGTGTCGGTCCTCCACCCACCCGCCCGCGGCGGGCGCGCTAGTCGCCGCACGCAACCGGCGCCCGGCCGCCGGCCAAAATCGGCCTGTACTCGCCGACTCCGTGTTCGCTCGTTCTTCTCGGGCCGAGTCCGAAATAGTCCCGAAACGTGCTGGTGCCGGGTTTAGTCGAGTAAAACCCCGCCGTTTCGCTTGACCAGACCGGCTCTTGGGGGGAAAAAACCGCCGGGTTTAGCCGCAACCATGACCATTGAGACAACCGAGGGCTCGCCGAGCACGCTGAGCCTGCTGTTCGCCGAGGGGCTCTACGCCGATTACGTTCGCGATCCGAGCAGCGTGCCGCCCGATTGGCGCGCGTACTTCGACTCGCTCGCTCAAGACGGAGCGTTCAACAAGACGCCCAAGCTGGGGCCGGACTTCCGCCCCGCCAGCGTCTTCAACCCGCCAGCGCCGAGCAGCGCCGCCGTCAATGGCCACGCCAACGGCCACGCCGTGCGCGGCGTCAATGGCGCCAGCGGCGTCAACGGTCACGCCACCGCCAACGGCGCGGGCATGGTCAGCGGTGTCTCCGACGCCGCCGTCCGGCAAGATCGCGTCGATGCGCTGATCCGCGCCTACCGGGTGCGTGGCCACATGATGGCGAAGATCGATCCGCTCGGCTTGCCGCGCCCGACGCAGGCCGAGCTCGATCCGGAGTTCTACGAGCTCAGCGGCTACGACCTGGATCGCAAGTTCTCGAGCCGCACCATCTTCGGCGCGCAGAGCCTGACCCTGCGAGAGATCCTGACTCGCCTGCGCAACACCTACTGCCGTTCGATCGGCGTGCAGTTCATGCACATCGACGATTTGAAGGTGAAAAACTGGCTGCAAGATCGCATGGAGGGGTCCGAGAACCGCATCCAGCTGTCTCGGCACGAGCAGCTGCGCATCCTGACCAAGCTGACCGACGCCTCCATCTTCGAGGAGTTCATCCAGAAGAAGTTCGTCGGGGCCAAGAGCTTCTCGCTCTCGGGCTCCGAGAGCTTGATCCCGCTCTTGGCCTTCGCCATCGATCGCGCGGCGGAGCACGGCGTGGACGAGGTCGTGCTGGGCATGGCTCACCGCGGCCGCCTCAACGTGCTGGCCAACATCATGGGCAAGAACCCGCGCGAGATCTTCCGCGAGTTCGAGGACGCCGATCCGCAGCTTTACTACGGCAGCGGCGACGTGAAGTACCACCTCGGTCACAGCTCGGACTTCGTGACCGAGAGCGGCAAGAAGGTTCACCTCTCTCTGTGCTTCAACCCCAGCCACCTGGAGTACGTGAACCCGGTGGTGGTGGGCCGCACGCGCGCCAAGCAAGACCGCGCGGGCGATCTCGCGCGCTCCAAGAAGATCGCCTTCACCATCCACGGCGACGCGGCCTTCGCGGGTGAGGGCGTGATCCAAGAGACGCTGAACATGAGCCAGGTGGACGCGCACACCATCGGCGGCAGCATCCACGTCATCATCAACAACCAGATCGGCTTCACCACGCCGCCCTCGCAGGCGCGCTCCACCACCTACGCGACCGACGTCGCGAAGATGCTGCAAATCCCGATCTTCCACGTCAACGGCGAAGATCCCGAGGCGGTGGCGCAGGTGGTGCGGCTGGCCATGGACTTCCGCGACACCTTCCTGCGTGACGTCGTGATCGACATGTACTGCTACCGTCGTCACGGCCACAACGAGAGCGACGAGCCCTCGTTCACCCAGCCGCTGCTGTACGCGGCCATCGCCGAGCGCAAGAGCGTGCGTGAAGGTTACCTGGGTCACCTCACCAAGCTGGGAGAGATCACGGTCGAAGAAGCCGACAAGATCGCGGTCGAGCGCCGCGAGCATTTGGAGCGCGAGCTCTCCGAAGCGCGCCGCAAAGACTACGTGCGCGTGCAAGATTGGCTGGGCGGCTACTGGAAAGGCTACCGCGGCGGCGCCGAGAGCGACGTGCCGGACGTAGACACCGGCGTGGACCGCGCCCGTTGCCAAGAGCTGATCTTGCGGCAGCAAGAGCTGCCCGCGAACTTTCACCCGCATCGCCAGATCGAGAAGCTGCTCGGCGAGCGCCGCGCCATGGCCAACGGTGAACGGCCACTGAACTGGGGCATGGCCGAGCTGCTCGCCTTCGCGTCGCTGGTTACCGAAGGCACGCGCGTGCGGCTCACCGGGCAAGACTGCGGGCGAGGCACCTTCAGCCATCGTCACGCGGTCTTGCACGACATTCAGGACGGCCACACGCACATGCCGCTGTGCCACATGGCGCCCGATCAAGCGCCGATCGAGATCTACAACTCGGTGCTGAGCGAGGCGGGCGTGCTCGGCTTCGAGTACGGTTACAGCTTGGATTGGCCCGACGCGCTGGTGCTCTGGGAAGCGCAGTTCGGCGATTTCGCCAACGCGGCCCAAGTCATCATCGATCAGTTCATCGTCAGCGCCGAAGACAAGTGGAAGCGCTTGTCCGGCTTGGTGATGCTGCTACCGCACGGCTACGAAGGGCAGGGGCCCGAGCACTCCAGCGCCCGGCTCGAGCGCTTCTTGGCGCTCTCGGCGGAGGAGAACATTCAGGTCGTGCAGCCCACGACGCCCGCGCAGTACTTCCACGTGCTGCGTCGTCAGGTGCAGCGCCCCTGGCGAAAGCCGCTGGTGGTGTTCACGCCCAAGAGCCTCTTGCGCTTGCCCCAGTGCGTGAGCCCGCTCGAAGACTTTGCCAGCGCCGGTTTCCAGCGCGTCATTGCCGACGTGCGTGGCCTGAAGAAGGCCGCGCGCGTGCTGCTGTGCTCGGGCAAGGTGTTCTACGATCTCGAGAAGCGCCGGGCCGAGCTCGGCCGGAACGACGTGGCCATCGTGCGCATCGAGCAGCTGTACCCGTTGCCCGACCGCGTGCTGCGCGCGGCCGTCGATCATTTCGACGACGGCACTCAGTTCGTCTGGGTGCAAGAAGAGCCCGAGAACATGGGCGCTTGGCGTCACATGCGCGTGCGCCACGGCTCGATGATGTTCGGGCGCTTCCCGTTCTCCGGGGTCTGTCGCACCGAATCGGCCAGCCCCGCGACCGGCTCCGCCTCTTGCCACAAGCTCGAGCAACAAGAGCTGCTCGAGCGCGCCTTCGCCTGACGAGGACGTACGGAGCGGTCAGCCCCCAGATTTTCGCAGGAAGATCGCAAGGTCAGAAGGTCGAGGGGAGGCCAGATGGGGGCGCAGCGTCGTTGCGGCGTTTGCGCCGCTTCATCACGCGCCGTCACGTTCGCGTCGCGCTCGACGGGCGTGTGATAGCGGGCCCCGGAGCCACGCGGAAGCGCTTCGGCTTGGCGCCCCATCCCAGCTTCCAATCTTCCAATCTTCCGGTGGAAAAAATCTGGGGACTCTCAGCTCTTACAGTTGACGACCAGTGACTAGCGGCGCAGAGTCGGCCCGCAAATTTTCGAGGTTTTTGACAGATGCCCATTGAGCTGAAAGTGCCGCCGGTTGGCGAGTCGATCACGGAAGTACAGATCGGCGATTGGTTGAAGGCCGAAGGCGAGAGCGTCTCGCGCGACGAGATCCTCGTCAAAATCGAGACCGACAAGGTGACGGTCGATCTACCTGCGCCCACCGCCGGCACCATCACGCAGATCAAGGCCAAGAAGGGCACTGTCTGTCAGGTGGGCGAGGTGATCGGCTACATGGAAGAGGGCGCGGCCGCGGCCAAAGCTCCCGCGCCGGCTGCCGCTGCACCCGCACCTTCGCCTTCGCCTGCGCCTGCACCTGCACCTGCACCCGCCGTCGCGCCGCCCGCGTCACCCGCTGAAGCGGCCAAAGCGCGTGAGACCATTCCGCCGCAGGGCTTTGCCCGCGTGATGCCGTCCGCCCGTCGCGCGCTGAAAGAGCGTGGCGTTCAGGCCGACGACGTGGAAGCGACGGGACCCGGCGGCCGCGTGTTGAAAGAGGACGTGATGCGTCACACGCCGGCGCAGCCCAAGCCGGCCACCACCGGCGACAAGCACGAAGAAGCGGTGCCCATGAGCCCGTTCCGCAAGAAGATCGCGGAGCGCCTGGTGCAGTCGCAGCAGACGGCGGCGCTGCTCACGACCTTCAACGAGATCGACATGACCGCGGCCATGGCGCTGCGCAAAGAGTACCAAGAGAGCTTCTTGGAGAAGTACGGCATCAAGCTGGGCTTCATGTCCTTCTTCGTGAAGGCGGCGATCGATGCGCTGAAGCTGATCCCCGCCGTCAACGGCGAGATTCGCGGCACCGACATCATCTACAAGAACTTCTACGACATCGGCGTGGCGGTGGGCGGCGGCAAGGGCCTGGCCGTGCCGGTGATTCGCAACGCCGATCGCCTGAGCTTTGCCGAGGTCGAGCAGGCCATTGCTAGCTACGGCAAGCGCGCAAAAGAGAACAAGCTCGAGCTGTCGGAGCTGATGGGCGGCACGTTCACCATCTCGAACGGCGGCATCTACGGCTCGCTGCTGTCGACGCCGATCGTCAACCCACCGCAGAGCGGCATCCTGGGCCTGCACGCCATTCAAGATCGTCCCATCGCGCTCGACGGCCAGGTGGTGATTCGCCCGATGATGTACATCGCTCTGACCTACGATCACCGCCTGGTGGACGGTCGCGAGGCCGTGACGTTCCTCAAGCGCATCAAGCAGTGCGTCGAAGCACCGTCGCGGATGCTGCTCGAGGTCTGAAACCCTCCCGCAACCCTTTTACGAGGACAACACCTTGGTGAACCAGCACGATCTCGTCGTCATCGGTGCCGGCCCAGGCGGTTACGTGGCGGCCATCCGCGGTGCGCAGCTCGGCCTCAACGTTGCCTGTATCGACGCCGAGGCCGCGCTAGGCGGCACTTGCCTGCGTGTTGGCTGCATTCCGAGCAAGGCGCTGCTCGAGGCCAGCGAGCGCTACCACGAAGCAGGCCATGCGCTGGCCGAGCTCGGGGTGAAGGTCGGCAGCGTCGAGCTCGATCTCCAGCGCATGCTGAAGCGCAAGGACGGCATCGTGTCCGGGCTCACGCAGGGCGTGGCCGGCTTGTTCAAGAAGAACAAAGTCACGCGCTACCACGGCCGCGGCAAGATCGTCGGCCCCGGGCGCGTGGCGGTGGCGGGGCCCGACGCGTGCGAGCTCGAAGCCAAGCACGTCATCATCGCCACCGGCAGCAAGGTCGCGCCCCTGCGCGGCGTGGAGCTCGACGGCGATCGCATCGGCACCAGCACTGAAGCGTTGAGCTACCCCGAGGTGCCCAAGCACCTGGTGGTGATCGGCGCGGGCTACATCGGGCTCGAGCTGGGCTCGGTTTGGCAGCGGCTCGGCGCCAAGGTCACGGTGCTCGAATACCTCGAGCGCATCTTGCCCGGTATGGACGCCGAGATTGCTCGCGAAGCGGAGCGCATCTTCGAAAAGCAGGGCATGGAGCTCAAGCTGGGGGCGCGCGTCACGTCCGCCACCCGCTCGGGCGACGAAGTCATCGTGGGCATCGAGGGCCAAGACAGCTTGCGCTGCGACCGCGTGCTCTTGGCGGTGGGGCGCGTGCCCAACACCGACGAGCTGGGCCTCGGCTCCGTGGGTATCGAGCTCGATCCGCGCGGCCGCGTGCCCATCGACGACGCTTTCCGCACGTACGTGCCCGGCTTTTACGCCATCGGCGACGTGGTGCGCGGCCCCATGCTCGCGCACAAAGCCGAAGAAGAAGGCGTTGCCTGCGTCGAGGGCATCGTGACGGGCGTGGGCCACGTCAACTACGACGCCATCCCCGGTGTCGTGTACACGCACCCCGAAATCGCCTCCGTGGGTAAGACCGAAGAAGAGCTCACGGCTCAGAACGTGCCCTTCAAGAAGGGCAGCTTTCCGTTCATGGCCAATGGCCGGGCCCGCGCGTTGGGCAGCACCGAGGGGCGCGTCAAAATCCTCGCTCACGCCAAGACCGATCGCATCTTGGGCGTGCACGTGATTGGCCCGCGCGCTGGCGACTTGATCGCCGAGGCGGCCGTGGCCATCGAGTTCTCGGCGAGCGCCGAAGACATCGCGCGTTCGTCGCACGCTCATCCCACGCTCGCCGAGGCGATGAAAGAAGCGGCCTTGGCCGTCGATCGCCGCGCCATTCACATCTGACGCCGAAGCGCGCGCGGGCTCCTACGCCACGCGGGCCGTGAACAGGAACGTGGGCTGTGCGGCTCGCGACAGCCGGCTGCCTTGGCCGCGGTCGGCGACTTCGCCGAGGTCCCCGAAGTCGACCGAGACCTCGAGGCCGGCGGTGCGCCATTCATCGAACAGCCCCTGCGAAAGCGACGAGAGCGCGTGCCGGAGTCGGCCGCTGCTGCGCCCCGAAGCGGCCAGGTAGGCGCGCCCAGACTTGTGCTTGGCCATGTTGCCGAGGGCCACGCTCAACGTCTTGCGGCGGGCCGCTTCGGCCGCATCGTCGATGCGCTCGTTGCAGGCCAGCACGATGGTTTCGAGCCGAACGCCGCGGCCAAACAGGCCCTCTTGGGCGCCGGCAACGCGCTCGGCAAACGCGGCCGGCGTCTCGCCCTCGGTCTGTGACAGCACGCGCCGCATGCCGGCTGCGGCCCTGGCCAGGGTGGCTTCGCCGGGCCACGCGCCGCCCAGCTCGACCACCACCAAGAGCCCACCGCCGAGCGGAGCCTGCTCGGCCTCCGTTGCGGAAAGGCGCTCGTGGGCGCGGACCGCGCGAGACGAGCCAGAAGAGCGAGACGAGCCAGAAGAGCGAGAAGCTGACGGGGCGGGCGGTTTCTTGCGCATGACTGCTTCCTCTTACCTACACGTCACCCATAAGCCTCCCTCGCGAACCGGCAAAGAATTCGGCCTCCGGCGGCGCCGTTCGTCTCGGCGCCAAGGTGTTAGTGCCTCCGAAATCTCGCGAGGAGAAAAGGCCGCGTGGTAGTATATAAGGTTTGTATGAGTGGGACTTTCCTTAGGACGCGTCCGTTCGTTGCTTCCGCCGCGCTAGCCGCGTGTTTGCTCGGGGCGGCCAACCCTGCCTTCGCCCAGACCGACGAGCAGCGGGCCGGCGCTCGCTCGCTGGCTACGGAAGGCGCGCAGGCCTTCAACGAAGGGCGTTTCAAAGACGCCGTCGACCTCTTCGCCAAGGCCGAATCGTTGATGCACGCCCCGCCGCATCTGCTGTTCGCGGCGCGCGCGCACGCCAAGCTCGGGCAGTTCGTCAAGGCACGCGAAGCCTACCTGAAGGTCATCAAAGAGCAGCTCCCGCCCAACGCGCCGCAGGCATTCCGTGACGCGCAGACCGCGGCAGAGGAAGAGCGCAAGCAGGTCGAGCCGCACATCGGCCGCTTGACGATCAAGGTAGAGGGCGCCGAGGCGGCCAAGGATTTGGTAGTCGCGGTGGACGGTCAACCGATCCCGCTCGTGCTGCTGGGCGTCCCGCAACCGATGGATCCGGGCGACCACACCGTTACGGCCACGGCCACGGGCTTCAAGGGCGCCCCGGTCACGGCCTCGCTCACGGACGCTGGCGTCGGAGCCGTAAGCGTGAAGATGGAGGTCGACCAGTCCGCGCCGCCTCCCACGGCTCCGCCCGCTGCAGCCGCAGGTGGCCTGGCGTTGACGACGGCGCCGAGCGGCGCGCCTCCGTCCGACAGCGGCCCGAGGGGTAACAACCCGATGCGCATTGGCTCGTACGTTGGCTTCGGTGTTGGCGCGGTCGGCGTCGTGCTCGGCACCGTCTTCGTGATGAAGTCGTCGTCGAAGCGCAAAGACGCCAACGACGCGACCGAGACGTTGGAGTCGATTGGCAGCACCTCGGGGGGCCCTTGCAGCGTTGCCGGCGGAACATGCCGCGCCGACATCCCCCAGGCAGAGAAGGTGAGTGACCTCGACGATCGAGCGCGCACCGCCAAGACGCTCGGTGTCGTCGGTTATGTCGTGGGTGGGGTGGGCGTGGCGGCGGGCGTCACGCTCTTCATCCTCTCGAACGAGAAAACGGAGTCCAAGTCGGCGTTCGTGGCGCCGTATGTCGGGCTCGGCGGCGTGGGCGTACGGGGCGCGTTCTGAGCTCGCGGGGCCGGAGCAGGTTCGAGCTTAATTTTAGGAGTAACCAGCGGATGTTACAAAAACGAAGCAAGCAGCGTGGCATGGTCAAACTGGCGACGACTTTGGCCCTGTCGGCGTTTGCCACGTTGTTGAGCGCGGCCGGTTGCTCTGCCGGCGCCGCCAGCGATGAGCAGCTGGGCAGCGTGCAGCAGGCCATCACGTGCGGAAAGCTCAACCCCTGTCCGCCCGACGACAGCTGCGGCAACTGGAGCTGCAACGTGTTGACCTCGACCTGTACCGTGAAGGAGCTGACACCCGACGGTCAAAAGTGCAGCGACCCGAGCGGGGCCACTGGCATCTGCGTCGCCAATCAATGCGTCGCCGGTTGCTACGAAAAGGGCAGCGAGAGGGGCCAGCTGAAAATTCACCCGGGCACGGAGCCCGGCTTTTGCGGCCCCATCGGCGGCGCTTGCGACGACTGCGTCGGCACCGACGTCTGCACCAACTACATTTGCGGTCTCAAGCGCACCTGCGGCAAGGCCGCCGTGCCCGACGACAAGCCCTGCACCGACAACAGCGGCACTTGCTACAAGGGCGTCTGCTGCGCGGGTTGCATCGACGCCAACGGCGTGTGCCAGTCGGGCACGGCCGTAAAAGTCTGCGGCAAGAGCCCGCCCGGCGCGGGCCACGCCGACTGTAAGAGCTGCGTCGACAACGACGCCTGCTCCACCGACATTTGCGCGAAAGACGGCAGCTGCGTCCACGGGACCGTGAGCGATGGTACGTCCTGCGCGGACGGCAACACCTGCGACGGCGCCGAGACGTGTCAGGGGGGCAAATGCACGCCACCCGCCAGCTTCGATTGCCCTTCGGACGGCAACGCCTGCCACGCGCCCAGCTGCGACGCCCAGATGAACTGCAGCCAAAAGCTGCTGACGGGTAACGGCTGCCCCGACGGCAACAAGTGCAACGGCGACGAAATCTGCAACAACGGCAGCTGCGAGGCCGGCAGCCGGCCCGACTGCGACGACAAGAATCCGTGCACTTTGGACGATTGCGACCCAAAGCTCGGCTGCATCCACAAGCCGACCGAGGCCGGAAGCGATTGCGACGACGGTGACCTGTGCAACGGCATCGGCTCGTGCGACGGCGGCGGAAAGTGCGTCATCAAGGCGAGCCAGACCTGTAACGACGGCAACCCGTGCACCGACGACGTCTGCGTGGCCGACAAGGGCTGCACGACCGTGAACAACACCCTGGGTTGCAACGACGGCGACCCATGCACCACGGTCGACAAATGCAGCGCGGGCGCGTGCAAAGGAAGCGTACCCAAGAGCTGCGACGACGGCCTGCCCTGCACCCTGGACAGCTGTGTCAAAGGCGTAGGCTGCACGACCAAAGCTGCCGCCGACGATACCCCTTGCAACGACGGCAACGACTGCAACACCGGCGATCGCTGCCTCGGCGGCGAGTGCAAGCCGACCAGCGGCAAGGTGTGCGAGCCGGACGCGAACCCCTGCACGGCCACGACGTGCAACGCCGACGTGTGCGGCAACACCAACGACAACACCTTGAAGTGCCAGATCGACAAGTGCCACGAGCTCACCCAGTGTGCGGCCGGCGTGTGCCCAGAGAGCGCGCCCATCGACTGTAACGACGCCAACCCTTGCACCGCCGATGGCTGCGACCCTCAAACGGGTTGCACCCACGTCGCCGATGACGCGGCCCCCTGCAACGACGGCGATTTGTGCACGACCGGTGATGCCTGCAAGGCGGGCCAATGCGCGGCCACCGCGGTGGAGTGCGCGCCCATCGACGACTGCCACTTGGCCGGCGAATGCAACCCCAAGACGGGTTCTTGCGATGATCCGCGGGCGGCCGACGACACGGAATGCGAAGACGGCAAGGGCACCTGCAAGGCCGGCAAATGCGAGCTGGCGCCAGGAGCGGGCGGGGTTGGCGCCGGTGGAGAACCGGCGACGGGCGGTGGCGGCGAGCCCCCCGCGCCTGCCGCCGGTGGCATGGGCGGCGACGCCACCGTGCCCACCATGGGCGGGGACGGCACCGAGCCGAGCGAGGTCGGCGGAAAGTCCGCCGGCGGTAAGTCGACTGGCGGCAAGAACGCGACCCCCGACGGTGGTGCGGCCGACGTGCCCGAGCACGTCTTCGTTCGCGACCCGGGCGGCTGCTCTTGCTCCGTTCCTGCTTCATCGCGGAGCAACGTGGCGTGGCTGGCGGGCGTTGCTCTACTCGGGATGCTGGCTCGCCGAAGGCGCGCTCGTCCGGGCGGAGCCGCGCACCTTTCCTGAGCAAAATGCCGAAGAGGGTGCGATTTTCGCTCAACAATTGGAGCAACCACGCGCAAAGGAACGTATCCTCGTCTAGCGAGGCGCCCCCATGTCCCTAGAACCCGGCCAGATGATCGATGGGAAGTACCGAATCGTCAAAATGATTGGCGAAGGCGGCATGGGCGCCGTGTACCTGGGAGAGAACGTCCGCATCAATCGCAAGGTCGCCATCAAGGTGCTGCACGCCTCGTACACGGGGAACGAGGAGGTCATGCAGCGCTTCGAACGCGAGGCGCAAGCGGCGGGCCGTATCGGCAACGACCACATCTTGGAAGTGCTCGATATTGGCCAGCTCGCCGATGGCGATCACTTCATCATCATGGAGTTTTTGGACGGTGAGCCGCTCTCCGGACGCATCAAGAGCCGTGGTCGGCTGATGCCTCGTGAAGTGTCGCCAATCGTTCGGCAGGTGCTCGAGGGGCTGGGCGCGGCCCACGCGGCCGGCATCATTCACCGCGATCTCAAGCCCGACAACATCTTCATCTTGCGCGAAAAGGCCGGCGTTCCGGACTACGTGAAGATCATCGACTTCGGCATTTCGAAGTTCAATCAGCTCGCGGGCGACGGCATGAAGATGACCCGCACCGGCGCGGTGATGGGCACGCCCTATTACATGTCGCCCGAGCAGGCCAGCGGCAGCGCCGAAGCCGACCAGCGCAGCGACATCTACTCGATGGGCGTCATCTTGTACGAGGCCATCACCGGTCGCGTACCTTTCGACGCCGGCACCTTCAACCAGTTGATGTTCAAGATCGTGCTCTCGGAGGTGCCGCCGCCCGAGACGATCGTGCCCGACTTGGATCCGGCGTTCTCCAGCATCATCTCCAAGGCGATGACGCGCGATTTGACGCAGCGCTTCCAGTCCACGAGCGAGTTCATCCAGGCGCTCGACGGCTGGATGCGCAGCGGTACGGCCGTCACGGTGCCGCCCGCCGCTGACGCTGCGGCCGCGGGCTTGGCGCTCGCGGGCCGCCCTGCCATGGGCTCGCAGGCGAACCTCGCCGCCCCGGGCCCCGGTACCAGCGGCAACTGGGCCAGCTCGCAGCCCCACGTCGAGCCCGCTGCGCTCCCGAAGAAGAGCAACGCGGGGCTCTTTGCCGCGCTTTCCGTCATGGCCGTCGTGGTGATGGGCGGCGCAGCGTTTGCGGTCTACTCGGTGTTGGGTAAGAAAGCCGAGCCAAGCGCCGCGGCATCTGCTTCGAGTCAGCCCGCCGCGCCTCCCGCTGCGGCCGCGCTCCAGCCCGAGCCCAAGGCCGAGCCTGCGCCACCGTCGTCAGCGGAAGCGCCCAGCGCGGCGCCCCTCGCTAGCGTGGCGCCAGCTCCCGCGGCAAGTGAAGCGAGCGTCGCCCCGGAGCCTCCACGCGCGCGCCTGCTGCCCCACAGTAGACCTGCGGCGGCAAAACCTGCGGCGGCGCCCGCAAAACCTGCGCCCGCCAGCAAGCCGCCCGGAGCGGCCAAGCCGGGCAGCACGCCAGACTTCGGTTACTAGGCGTAACGGCCCAGTAAGGCTCGAGCTTCGCCGCTCCCGCGCCGCCGAAGCTGTCAGCCAAGCGACACACGCGCACACTCACTCACTCACGGCGCCGCCTCGAAATCGCGCGCAATGGTGACTGTGCTTGACGAATGTGCGCCAAGGGGAGATAGATGAAAAAACCTGGGAAGTTTTTTGTGCCGCGCCGTTTTTCGGCGCCGCGCGAGCCGACGACCCGAGTGTTTTGTCAACGTTCAGAGGCGCCCGTGGCGGGTCGAGGGAAACAATGCTGGAGAACAGCGACGATTTGATGTCCATCGTCGTCTTGGAAGCTGGTGCGGTCTGGCCGCCTTGGCTGCCCGAGTACCAGCGGCTCGCTCCGAACGCGGTGGTGATAGCGCAAGCCGGCGCCGAGTCGCTAACTTCGTTCCAGACTCGAGTGCTGTCGCGCGTAGCCGAAGCGGCGGCGAGCGATACCGGCGTTCGCGTGCGCGTCGGTGTGATCGTGTCGGTCGATTCGCCCGGCGAAGATCGCGTCATGCTACGTCAGAAAGTGGCTCGCGCGCTGCTCAAGGCCATGGGTACGGAGCACGAGGCCGAGCTCGTGCTCGCAGGTGGCAGCGAAGAGCTGGCGGCATCGCGCCACCAACTGTTCGAGCTTGCCGGTACCTTGTGTGAAGAGCTGGCGGGTGCCCTCGTCAACGTGCGAGTCAGGTTCTCCAATTCGAAGAGCGGCATCATGCGCACTGTCTCGCCGTCGACTCCGGACATGGAGCCCCTGGTTTCCAAGGCCTAGCGACCTATTTGCGACATGAACGAGCCCTGGCTCGGGGCATTTTTGCTCGCGTGGTCCACGCGCTCGGGAGCTAACAGGGAAGCCAAAGCCACGTGAACGAGTAAGCTAGGGGCCGAGGCGCGCGTTCGGTTCGGCGCGCTTCGCGGACGCTTACACTTCGGAGAAACTACCATGAAGCTTGCCCTGAGTTTTGCTGCGACTGGTTTGTGCTTGGCGATGGGTGTGTGGAGCAGCGCGGCGCACGCCGACGTGGCGTCCAGCTGCGGTGACATCGACGTCGAGGCCAACGCGACGTGTGAGGTCGAGGTGAAAGGCGGCTGCACTGCACACTGCGATGCGAGCCAGCTCGAGCTGGCCTGCTCGGCTCGCCTGGAGGGGAGCTGCCGCGGTGAGTGCACTGCCGAGGCGGAGGCCAGCTGCACCGGCTCGTGCGACCTGCAAGGCTGCCGAGCCAAGTGCGACGTCGATCCGGGCGAGTTCGATTGCTCGGCGCAGTGCCAGGTGGACGCCGACGCGCATTGCGCGGGCGAGTGCAAAGGCGAAGCCAGCGGCTCCAAAGCTCATGGCGAGTGCGTGGCGTCGTGCAAGGCGTCCATCAGCGCCGAGTGCAACGCGAGCTGCTCTGGCACGCCCCCCAAGGCCGACTGCGAAGCCAGGTGCAAAGCCAGCTGCGAAGGGTCGTGCACCGGCCAGGCACGCGCCAGCTGCCAGGTCGATTGTCAGGCAAAGGGCTACGCCAAGTGCGAAGCCGACTTGCAGGTCAAGTGCGAGGGAGAGTGCACGAAGCCGGAGGGTGCCTTGTTTTGCGATGGCCAGTACATCGACCACGGCGGCAGGCTGCAAGACTGCATCAACGAGATCAACGCTTGGTTGACCGCGCACGTGGACGCGAGCGCGCAGGGCTCGGCCTCGGGCGAATGTTCGGGCGGCACCTGCGAAGGAGAAGCCGAAGGTGAGGCCAGCGCCAGCTGCGCGACGGTGCCGGGCGGCTCTGCGGGCGCCGGCCTGGCCCTGTTCGGCATGGTGCTAGCGGGCGCGGCGCTGGCGCGGCGTCGCGGCTGAGGCGCTGGACGTGAAGGAGTAGGCAGCCGCGACCTTTGCGGCTGCCTACCGCCCTGGGCTCTTCACTTGTTGGGCTGTGGCGTCATGCGCAGGTAGGGGCGAAGCGCCGTGTGACCCTTGGGGAAGCGCTGCTGGAGCTCTTCCGGATCTTGAACGGCCGGCACGATCACGCAATCGTCGCCGTCACGCCAGTCGGCGGGGGTCGCGACCTTGTGGCTGTCGGTGAGCTGCAGCGAGTCAATCACGCGCAAAATCTCGCCGAAGTTTCGCCCGGTGCTGGCCGGGTAGGTGATCATGGCGCGGATCTTCTTGTTCGGATCGATGAAGAAGACCGAGCGAACGGCGAGCGTGTCGTTCGCCTCCGGATGAATCATGTCGTAGAGCTGGGCGACCTTGCGATCCGAATCACCCAAGATGGGGAAGTTCATCTTGGCGTTCTGGGTCTGCTCGATATCCGGGATCCAACGCTCGTGATCTTGCACCGAGTCCACGCTGACCGCGATGGCCTTGACCCCGCGTTTGTCGAACTCGGACTTCAGATTGGCGGTGCGCCCGAGCTCCGTCGTGCACACAGGGGTAAAGTCTTTCGGGTGAGAAAACAGGATGGCCCATTTGCCGCCCAGCCATTCGTGGAATCGAATCTTGCCGGCGGTCGAATCTTGCTCGAAGTCCGGGGCGATGCTGCCGATGTGAAGACCCATGATTTTTCTCCTCGAAAAGGCGCCCTGGCGCAAAGTGCGCCACGCGGGCCGACGACGAACGTAGAGCCCGCGCCTAGATCGTGCAAGCGGCGCGGTCTTTGTACTGGAAAGGCGTCGCGGAGTTCGCTGAAGTCAGGCTCGTGAACGCGCGCTCCGAGCGATTGCTCATCGGGCTCATCGGGCTTATCGGGCTCGCGTCGTGCAAGCCGGCGCCCGGTAGCTCGTGCGAGCCGCGCGAGGCAAGGTGCCTCGACGCCAAGCGCGCGATTGTCTGCGATGACGGCAAGTTCGTGGAAACCCCGTGCCGCGGCAAGGCAGGCTGCCTGACGGTGCAAGAGAGCACCAACTGCGACATCTCGGACAATCAGCCGGGTGACCCCTGCGCGAAGAGCGGCGAGGGCACGGCCGTCTGCCTGGCGGACGACGCCATGGTGTCGTGCCACGAGCGCAAGTTCGAGCGCGTGCCTTGTCGCGGCCCCCGCGGCTGCGAGATGGTCTCGGGTCAGGCCAACTGCGACCAGTCGGTGGCCGAGCTGGGCGAGGCCTGCAAGAAGGAGAACGCCAAGGCTTGTTCCATCGACAAGGCCCAGGTGCTGTCGTGCCGCGACGGGAAAATGAGCGCGCAGTACTTTTGCCGGGGCGAGGGCCAGTGCAGCTCCACCGGCGGCAAGCTCGGCTGCGATCAGACCGTGGCCAAGCTGGGGGACGCGTGCGACAAAGCCCTGAACGGCCACATCGCCTGCAGCGAAGACAAAAAGTCGCTCATCACCTGCCAAGGCGAGCGCTTCGTGCCGGCCGAGAAGTGCAAAGCGGCAACGGTGTGCACGGTGTCAGGGCAAAGCACGAAGTGCGAAAAGCCCTGAGCAGCCAGCACCCACGCTCGCCCCGACGGCAAGCCGCCGTCATTTTCGGGCTCTGCGCGCCAAAGGCGTCTCGTGGCGGCAAAAGTCAGTTCGCTACCGAACCGACTATTTCAGCGCGGAAGGCGGCTTGTGGTGGCAAAAGTCAGTTCGCTACCGAACCGACTATTTAGCCGGGGCGGTTCTAGAAAGCGTCGCGGCGTTTCAGGATCATCAGGATGAACAGCAGCGTGACGAGCATGATGGCGCCCAGGACGGTGGGCGGTAGCCAGTAGGCTTGGTAGTCGCTGAAGCCCCAGGCGCCCGTGAAGTCAGTGCTGGCGATTTGCGCCTCCGCGCAGTGAAATTTACCTGCGATGAGGAAGTTTTCGACGCTAGTCGTGTCCGGCTTCTTGATGTCGATGATCCACGCGGGATCGGCGGCGATGGCCAGCCGTTCTTGCGCGACCACGCCCTGAAATCCCCAGCGCGCGGGCATCAGGTACATCGGCCACTTGAGCATTGGGTTGGTCGTCATGGGCACCATCAAGCCGCCCAGCACGACCTGCGGAATCAGCGCGATGGGCGTGAGCGCCATGGCCGCTTCGGCGCTCGTGACGAGCGTGCTCAGCAGCAGGCCGACCGCCACCGAGTTCATGGCCGTGACGACGAGCGTGGCGAGCGAGAGCCCGAAGGCTTGCAGGCCGCCGTGGAAGCCCAAGGCGAAGAACACGATGGCCAGCAAGATGGTGCACTGCGCGATGCAAAACAGGCTGAGCAGCAAGAACTTCGAGAAGATGTAGTTGAACAGCTTCAAGTTCACCATGCGCTCGCGCATGTAGATGGCACGCTCGCTCACCACCTCGCGGGCGGCGTTGCTGGTGCCGAACCACACCGCCGAGACCACACAAAAGAACAGCGCCGCGGCGTGATCCGGGGTCGGCTGCATGTTGCGCAGGGTGTCGTTGATGCCGTCTCCGGCCCCGCCGCTCTTCTTCGATAGCTCTTGCAGCGCGCCCAGGCACCAGAACGGAATGCCCTCCTTCTGGCCGCCGAACACGCCCGCCAGCAAGACGCCGATGATGGGCGCTTGCAGCAGCATGATCATGGTGCCGCTGACGTCGCGGGCTTTGATCTTCCAGTAGCGGCTGAACAAGAGCCCGAATTGGCCGCTGCTTCGCGGCCGTGTCTTGGGCATGCCTTGCGGCGGCGAGCCAGCCCCGACGGCGCGCCGGCCGGCGAACATCTTCTGAAAGATGGGGTTTTGCGGGTTGAAGTACTCGGCGTTCCACTCGCGCGCGGCGGCGGCCCGCGACATGAAGCGCGGCGTGCTCGGGTTCTGCGCCCGCATCGCCTCGAAGATGGGACGCTCGCGCTGATTCAGCATGTCGAACATGTCGCGCGGGTTGTCGACGTCGTTGTGCTTACCCAGCCGCTCCTTGAACGCGCCGAAGAACTTGTAGCCGTCTTTGGGCGGACCGAAGAAGGTGGTCAGGCCGCCGGGGCCCAAGATCAGCGTCTGATTGAACTTCTCGAACTCTTCTTTCGAGGGCTGGTGGATGGTGGTGATGATGGTCTTGCCGGTCTGCTTGGCCAGATCGGCCAGCAGCTGCACCAGCGCTTGAGTGTCGTCGGCGGCCAGGCCGCTGGTCGGCTCATCCAGGAACATGATGACCGGATCGGTCACCAGCTCCATGGCAATGTTGACGCGCTTCCTCTGACCGCCCGACAAGATCTTGCGCTCGGGCTTGCCGATCTGCAGGTGCGCGACCTGCTCCAGGCCTAGCTGGCCGAGCGTGATGTCGACGCGGCGGTTGATCTCGTCGTCGGAGTAGTCGGGCGGGAGCCGGAAGCGGGCGCTGTAGCGCACGGCCTCGAACACCGTGAGCTCGGGGTGCACGATGTCGTCTTGCGGCACGTAGCCGATGGAGCCGCGGAGCGCGTCGTAGATGGCGTACAGATCTTCGCCGTTGATGCGCACTTGGCCGGCGCTGGGCGGCAAATAGCCGTTCAGCGTCATCAAGAGCGTGGTCTTGCCGGCGCCGCTCGGGCCCATCAACGCGATGAAGTCGCCCGGGAGGGCCTTGAAGCTGACGTGGTCGAGCAGGGTCTTGAGCTCGGAGGGGTTGTCGCGATCGGGCACCTGGACCAGCAAATCCCAGGCTTCGATCTCGTACAGGGGGCGGCCTTCCCAGCTGACCGCGTCTTCGACCACGACCTCGACGTTTTGACCCTCGACCTGGATCACCAGGGGCATGGGGCCGATGAAGACCTTTTCGCCGTTGGTGACCGGGACACGCTGGCCGGGGGACAGCCGCTGACCGCGCACGAAGCTGCCGTTGGCGCTATTTTTGTCCTCGAGGAAGATCTGGCCGCCGCTGAAATGGAGAGCGGCGTGCTTACTGGAGACCTGCGGGTGCGGCAGGTGAATGTCGTTGTCCGGCGTGCGGCCGATGCTCTTGACCTGTTGGCCCGACGAGCTCTCGACGCGTACCTGTCCGATCACGGTCTTGTGCCGCGGCTTGCCCGCCACGCCCCCGCCGCTGGGCGAAGGAGCGGGGCCTCCGAGCACCATTGCCCCCGCCGCGACCGGCGCGTGCTGCGCGACCACGCTGGTGCTGGCCCCAGCGTTCAGCACCTGGGCGAGCTGCAGCATCAAAGTGACGGGCACCGCGACGGGACCGATGCCGACGAACGCGTGCGGATCGAGCGGGCGCGGCTGGCCCGGCGCGATGCGCTCGCTGCCCAGCCAAACGCCGCTCGTGGACTGCTGATCGATGATGCTGAGCGGGTTCAGCTGGAAGGTGGCGTGCAGGCTCGAGACGTTGGGGTGGTTGATGACGACGTTGACGCGCGCCGGATCGCGACCGAACGTCACTTGCCCGGGCGTGATCTTCGCCTTGCCGGCCTCCATCAGCATCAACGCCAACGCCGGGTGCGCCAGCGGCACTGGGCTTTGGCCGACCGTGAACTGAGCGCGAAAGTCGAACGGGGCCGAGCCGCCCGCCGGCAAGGCTTGCCCGTTGACGGACGACGGGCCCGCGCCCGCGTCCGTGAACGTGACCTGGCTGCCAGCGTGCACGATGCGCGCGTGCTCGGGCGCGACGCCCGGACCCGACAAACGAATGTCACAGTGAGGGGCGCTGCCGACCAGCAGCGTGGCCTTGGAGAAGCCGGGGATCATGGAGCTATTGCACCGCCGCGCTGAACTCGATGGGACCGAAGCGCACGATGGAGCCGGGAGGCACGGGCGACCACAGCCCGGGCGACAAGCGATTGCCGTTCACCATCGTGCCGTTGTTGCTGTTGTCGTCGCGCACGTAGAGCTGCCCGCCTTCCAGCTTGAGGCTCGCGTGTACGCCCGAGACGCGCGGCTCGTTCAGCGCGATGACGCACTGGCTGGCGTCGCGACCCGCGCGGATCTCTTGGCCGGACAAGATGGTGTAGACGCCGGTCGACCCGGTGAGGATGGCGGTGGTGGCCGTGCCGCCGCCGTACGGGTTGGCGGGGGCCGCCTGCGGCGCAGGCGCTTGCGGTTGCACCGCGGGAGGGCCGCCGTAGCCCTGGGGGGCGTACCCGGGCGCCGCGCCATAGCCTTGCGGCGGAGCGCCGTAACCCGGCCCCGGGGGCACGCCATAGCCACCAGCTACGACCGGCGCGGGGCCGGCGCCACCGCCGGGCCGCTTCTTGCCGCCGCTGCGCACGATCACGACGACCAGCAGCGCCACCACGACCACGCCGAACAGGCTGCCCAAGATCAAAAGCAGCGGCAGCGGGGCCGTGCTGCCCTTCATTTGCACGATGGTCGAGGCCGTGACGCCGCTCGTGCGGTGGGCCTTGTTGTCGTAGATGACCAGGCGCACGACGGCTTGGTCACCGCTGCCGTGCAGAATTTTGTCGGAATCGGGGGCTTGGAAGCTGGCGAAGGTGTCGCTCGCCTCGAGCGCGGTGCCCTTCATGCCCATGGCGATCAGCTGTTGCTGCGTGCGCTTGGCCGTCTCGACGTTGGCGCCGGTCAGGGCCGTGGGAATGGGTTGTCCGGCGGGCAGGAAGTACACCTCGGCCCGCTCCTTCGAGCCGCCCCAGCAGAAGTCGCCATACACTTTGAAAGAGCCGCCGGGATAGACGGTGCCGCCGTCCCGCTTCGACATTTCGGTCGTGTACTCGATGTTGACGTCGAGCGGCCAAGCCGTCGGATCGATACCGATGGGGACGTCTTTGAAGGTGTTGTCGCCGAGGATGGGCGGGTTGGTGTCTTGAAAGACGAGCTTGAAGCTTTGGGTGACGGTCGGCGCGACGCACGACACCTTCCACTTCACGATGTTCATCTTCGAGAAGCGCTGGCGCACGGTGTTGACGATGGCCGCGCTGCGGCCGCCGCCGCCCGGCTGCATCACGCTGAAGAAGCCGCCAATCTCGGTGTTGGCCAGGTTTTGCATGAAGTCGAGCGAGTTGGACTTGAACTCGTCGATCACCGTGATGGGAAAATAGATGCTGATGACCGGCACCGGCGCCTTGGGCAGCGCGGTGTTGTCTTCGGGGAAGCGCCCCTGGGTCATGAACTGCTGCACTTGCAGCGCGGCCGGCCCCGTCGTGCCGGCGTCGGCCCCGCCGAAGCCGCTGGAGAGCACGACCATTGCCTGGTGCAGCGGCACCTTGACGTCTTCGCCGACGTTGCCCAGCGCCTGGAAGCCGTCGGTTGCCGCCTTCTTGATGATGGTGAGGAGCGAGCGGTTACGGCCGGACGACGTGAACGTGTCCGCGCTGCCGGTGATGAAGGTGGTCGCCTTGGCCTTTTGCGTGGCGGGGATCCACTTCGAGTCTTTCACGACCTCGCGGTCGTTGAAGAACATGACGTTGACGATGTCGTTCGGGCCCATGGTGGCCACGAACTGCTGGGCGACCTGCTTCGCGTCGTCGAAGCCCTTGCCCATGCGCTTGTCGGCGTCGATCAAGATGAGCCACGACGTGCCGACGCCCGGCTGCTGCTGGCTCTCGCCCCAGCGCGAGAGGCTGATGAATTTGGCGGGAATGTCCGTGCCCTCCACGTTCACCGTGAACAACGCTCGGTCGGACGGGAACGGGAACGACTGGTACAGCGCGAACGGCTTCTCGAGGTTCGTGCTCATGCAGTCGAGCTGCGCGTTGCCCCTCAGGTTGGCGCAGGCCGACGTGGCGTCGCTCACCCGCTTGCTCTGCGAGATGTCGACCACGGTGGTGAGCACCGGGTTGCCGTTCTCTTGCGCGGCCCGCGGATCGATCCGCAGGAGCTTGACCGCGGGGGCAGCCGCCGCGTTCAGGGAGAGCAAGGTTAGGGCAAGGCCGAGCAGAACGCGCAAGGCGGCTGCTAGGCGCGGGGCGGGCCTGGAAAACGGGGTAGTAGAGCGCGTCAACATCTCCGAAAATGCTTTCGGTTAGGGCCGACGTGCGCCGCAGACGACGCACGCCTTCGAGCGTCACGAAATCAGATGATCTTAACGATCACGTTGAAACCACCGAAGCGTACGGCTTCACCGTCGCGCAGGTCGTGCGACTTGTTCTTCTCGATCATGTGCTCGCCGAGGAACGTGCCGTTGGTGCTCCCCGGATCTTCGACTCTGAGCTTGCCCGGTCGCGCCGTCGCGTGGATCACCGCGTGGCGGGACGACGTGGTCGGGTGATCGATTTCGATGTCGAGCCCCGGCGCGGCGCCTTTGCGGCCGACCACGTTTTGCCCCTGATAGATGGGCCAAAACACGCCCAGCTCGGTCGTCTCGTAGCTGACCAAGAAGCCTGACAGCACGCGCAGCGACGTGTCGACCGCGCTGGGCGCAGGCGCGACGGGCGCGGCGACCGCGGGCGGTGGCGCCGACGGTGCGGCCAGCGGCGCAGGCTGGGGCGGGGGAGCGTAGGCCGGTGGTGGCGGCGCTGCTGGGTTGTGCTGGTGCAGCCGATCGAACTCTTCGTTCGTTGGGGGCGGCGCGGTGGCGGCGAACGCCGAGGGATCTTTCGAATGCGACCCGTGAGCGAGCGCGACGGGGGGAGCGGCGGGCGAGGCCCCCGGCGGCTGCCAAGCCTGGGCGGGGGGTTGCTCCTGGGGGGCGCCCCAGCCGGGCGGCGGTGCTGGGTAAGCGGGGGGCGGCGCGCCATACGGCGCAGCTTGCGGTGGCGCGCCATACGGCGCGGCCTGCGGCGGTGCGCCATACGGCGCGGCCTGCGGCGGCGCGCCATACGGCGCGGCGGGCGGTGGCGCTCCGTAGCCTTGCGGGGGGCCCACGGTGGCCCCGAAGGGGTTCAAGCCTTCGGGCGAGCCAGCTTGATAGCGCGGCGGCTCACCGGGTGAGAACGCGGGGGGCGGGGCTTGAGGCGCGCCCCAAGCGGCAGGTGGTGGCGCGGCGGGCGGCGGAGCGGCGGGCGGTGGCTGGTAACCACCCCACGCCGGAGGCTGCGCTTGTTGAGGAGGCGGAGCGTATTGAGGCGGCTGCTGCGCAGGAGGCGCGCCCCATTGCGCAGGCGGCGGCGCCGCGGGCGGCGGCGCGTACTGGGCTGGAGGGCTCTGTGGGCTAGCCGCCGGCGCCCCTGCGCCGGGCGCTGCTGCTGCCAGAGGGGCTCCGCAAGACAGGCAAAACTTGCTGGTGGGCTGGTTGGTTGCGCCACACCGCGTGCAGACGATCATGAGTCGAACTCCCGAGAGCTGCGCGCCCCAGTAACGCTGGGGCCCGGGCCCCGCCAACCAAACCAAGGAGGCGGGTGCCTGCGCGGGGCGCAGCATACCCGGTTTCGCCCGAAAAGGCGCGAAATCGCTCGGGGTTCAGCGGCTCGAGATGCACTCGAGACCGGCTCGTTAGTCGGGCCGCGAATGGCCCCGACCGGGCCGACCTCAGCGATCTTTTTCGTCGGCGACGCGGGCGGCCTTGCCCTTGAGGTCGCGGAGGTAGAAAAGGCGTGCCTGGCGAACGACGCCCTTCGACAGCACGTCAATCTGCTCGATGCGCGGCGAATGGAGCGGGAAAACGCGCTCGACGCCCACGTTGAAGCTCACCTTGCGGACCGTGAAGGTGGAGCGAGCACCGGCGCGGTGCTTCTGGATGACGATGCCACGGAAAACCTGAACGCGGAGCTTGTCACCCTCGACGATCTTGTAGTGGACGGCCACGGTGTCGCCGACGCGGAAGTCCGGCAGATCCGTACGGAGGCTCTGGGATTCGAGGGCGGCAATTTTCGAGAGGGTCAGCATGGGATTTTCCGCAAATTCTTCGGCAAATGGCCGGAAGAGCGCGGCATTATGCACCCCGAAGTCGGCGAGTCAAGCACAAGCCCCGAAAACCCGACGCTCGGCCCTGGGTAAACCTTGACTGGAGGCCCCGAGGGGGCTAATCCGCGCGCTCCCACAGCCGTCCTTCGGCTCTTCGAAGTGCCCGGTGATGTGGACGTAAGCAAGGTAGGCCTCGTATGAACCAGTACCCCGGCGTGATTGGGCGCAAGCTCGGAATGACTCAGATCTTTGCGGAGGACGGCTCCGTCATTCCGTGCACCGTCGTCGAGTCGAACGCGATCGTCATCGGCAAGCGCACCAAAGAGAAAGACGGCTACGACGCGTTGATCGTCGGCACCGGAGAGCTCAAAGAGAAGCACGCCAGCAAGGCCGTCGCCGGCATGTTCAAGAAGGCCAACGTCCCCGGGCGCCGCACGCTGCGCGAGTTCCGCTGCAGCGCCGAGTTCGCGGCCAGCCACGAAGTGGGGCAAGAGCTGAAGGTCGACCAAATCTTCGAGGTGGGCCAGCACGTCGACGTGCAGGGCGTGAGCCGCGGCTTCGGCTTCCAAGGCGTCGTGAAGCGCTATCACTTCGCCGGTAACATTCAGACGCACGGTACCCACGAGTACCGTCGTCATGGCGGCTCGATCGGCACGCGCATGACGCCCGGCCGCGTGAAGCTCGGCATGAAGATGCCGGGTCACCACGGCGACGCCACCACCAGCGTGCTCAACCAGAAGGTGGCCAAGGTGGTGCCCGAGCAGAACTTGATCCTGATCGCCGGCGGCATCCCTGGCTCGCGCGGCGGCCTCGTGGTGGTGCGCGGCGCCATCAAGAAGAAGAACGGCGGCAAGAAGGCCGGCTAATTAGGCCGGTGGAGTCTTAGCCGGTGGACCGGCTGTTCGTGCCATTTCGCGCTGGGCGAGTGATTGCCCGGCGCGACGGCATTTTGGTGGTCGACAAGCCACCAGGTTTGGTCGTGCACGGGGGCGACGAGCGCCTGGAGAACGACCTGGTGTCTCGACTCTCCGCGACGTTGCGCGGCGAAGGGCACGACGGCTACTTGGGCGTGCACTCGCGCTTGGACGTGGGCACCTCGGGGGTGCTGCCGTTCACGACTGAGCGCAGCGCCAACGCCAGGGTGGCCGACGAGGTCGAGCGCGGCGCGGCCGTCCGCACGTACGTCGCCGCGGTCTCGCTCGGGGGGCGCGCGCGCCTGGCTGCTTCCGGCACGCTCACGCATCGGCTGGAGAGCGACAAGCGGCGCGCGCGGGTGGTGCCGAGCGGCGGTGAGCTGGCCGTCTGCCATTACCGCGTCTTGAACGAACAGGGCGGGCGCGCGCTGGTCGAGCTTTCACCCGAGACCGGGCGCATGCACCAGTTGCGGGTTCAGCTCGCTTCGGTGGGCGCGCCCATCGCGGGGGATGATTTGTACGGAGGCGCGGCCGCGTGGCGGTTGCTGTTGCACTGCCGAGCGCGCGTGGTGCTGGGCGAGCGCTTCGAGGCCGAGTTGCCCGAAGAGCTGCCCGGCTGGGTCGCGACGGGCTCCAGCTTCGCGCCGCTGTCGAGCTTTCGCGCGCGGCTGCTCGACGCCGCGGTGCTGCGCGCGCCGCTGCTTTCTTCGGGCGACGTGTTTCGCATCGTCAACGAGCAAGGCGACGGCCTGCCGGGCGTCACCATCGATCGCTACGCCGACCATTGCGTGTTGGCTTCGTCGACGGCCGAAGCGGAGGCCGAAATCGCCAATATTGCGCGGTATTTGCTGGAGCAGGGCGCGCGCGGCGTGTACGTGAAGCGCCGAGAACGGCGCGACCTGCGGCGCGTCGAGGCGCCCGAGCTGGCTCCGACGGCGCCGAGCGCCGGCGAGGCTGCGGCCGCACCGCTGCCGGTTCACGAGCACGGCCTCACTATTTTGGCCGACCTGGGCGACGGGCTCTCGACCGGCTTGTTCATCGATCAGCGCGACAACCGGCAGCGCGTGCGCGAGCTTTCGGCGGGCAAGCAGGTCTTGAACCTGTTCTCGTACACCTGCTCGTTCAGCGTGGCGGCGGCGCTGGGCGGCGCTTCGCGCGTGACGAGCGTGGACCTCTCTGGACGCGCGTTGGAGCGCGGCAAGCTGAATTTTGCCGCCAGCGGCCTGCCCGTGGAGCCGCACGAGTTCGTGCAAACGGACGCGGTGCGCTTCGTGCGTGGAGCCGTGAAGCACGGCCGCCGCTTCGACGTCATCGTGCTCGATCCGCCGAGCTTCGCCACCGTCGGCAAGGCGACGTTCCGCTTCGAGCGCGACATCGGCGCCCTGATGGCCGATTGCCTGCGGCTCTTGGCGCCGGAAGGCGCGCTTTTTTGCGTGACGAACCATAAAAAGACCAACGTTCAGGCGTTTCGGCGCTACCTGCACGCGGCGGCCGCGCTGGCGCGCCGCGAGCTGAAAATCCGAGATTTGCCGAGCGGGCTGGATTGCCCGCCTGCCCTCGATGGGCCCCACCCCAGCAAGAGCTTGTGGGCTCAGGCCGTGGTATCGGCAGAGCGGAGCTTGCGTTGAAGAACCGCGCCAACCCCTACGCCAAGCCGGACTTCAAGACGCTGGAGGCTCGCGCCAAGGGTTACCCGGCCCGCAGCGTGTTCAAGCTGCAAGAGATCGATCGGCGCTTGCGCGTGCTGCGCGCGGGCCAAAACGTGCTCGACTTGGGCGCCGCGCCCGGCTCGTGGTCGCTGTTCGCCAGCGAGCGCGTTGGCCCGACTGGGCACGTGTACGCCATCGACATCAAGCCGATTTTGCAGTCGTTCGGCGAGAACGTGCACGTGCTCGAAGGTGACGCGCTGTCGCTCGACAGCGAGGTGCTGTCGGCGCACGCGCCCTACGACGTGGTGCTGAGCGACATGGCGCCCAACACTTCGGGCTCCAAGTTCCAAGATCAGGCGCGCAGCACCGAGCTGTTCTTGCGCGCGCTGGAGGTGGCGCTGGCTCACGGCAAGCCGGGCTCGCACTTCGTGGCCAAGATCTTCATGAGCGGTGACTTCAAAGCCGCCGAAATGCAGGTGCGCGCTGGCTACGAGGCCGTGCGCACGATTCGCCCGGAGGGCACCCGCCAGGTCAGCACCGAGGTGTTCGTGGTCGGCATGAGCAAGCGCTGACCCCGCCGCTCATCGGGGCGCGCAGGGCCATTGCCGGGCGAAAAATGCTGCAAAGCTCGAACGCGGGGCGGCTCGGCACCCACACGGCGGCCGGTGTGGAACCGATTCCGGTTGCGCGAGCCTGCGGCTCGGCTAGGAGTTCGGGATGAGCTTTGGGCTTCGTCTTCCTGCTGTCACGATGGCCGTGTTGGGTGCAAGTCTCTTGGGCGGGTGCCAGTCCGACGTCGACGCTCCCAACGACCAGGGCCAGGCCGGCACCGGGAGCCTGGCGGGGAGCTCGTCCGGCGGTACCTCCTCAGCGGGAAGCGGCACGGCGCCGACCAGCGGCAGCGCCGGCACGCCCAGCACGGGCGGCTCGCCGGCTGCGGGCGGCAGCGCCGGCGCGCCGGCCAGCGGTAGCGGCGCGGGTGGTGGCGGTGGCTCGGGTGGCGGTGGCGTGCCGGGCGGTGGCTCGGGTGGCGCGTCGAGCGGCGGCACGTCGAGCGCGGGCACCGGTACGGGCGGCGCCGCCGGCGGTACGGGCGGTGGCGGCAAGCAGTGCCCGGCCGATGCCACGTTCTGCTCCGGTTTCGAGGACAACGCGCTGCCGACGGGCGCCGTTTACAAGTTCAACGCGGGGCCCGGCGAGTGGACGCGCGACTTCGAGGTCGACACCACGCTGTTCAAGAGCGGAAAGTCGTCGCTGCGGGTCAAAGGCGGCGAAGCGGGAGCGTCGGGCGCGTACCAGATGTTGGCGGTGCCAGCCCCCACGGGCACGTTTTGGGTGCGCTTGTACATCCAGCAAACCGACGTCGACATTGGCGGCAACAAGCACAACGTGTTCGGCGGGGCCGCCAGCACCGATGAACCCAACTCGCCAGGAATGATCGAGTTTGCGGAAGACGTGGGTCTGGCCTTCAACACCAGCGACGACGTGCGTCGCCCTCCGGGCTATGGCTACGTCAACGGCACCATGATGGCCTTTTCGTTGCCCAAAGGTCAGTGGCACTGCATCGAGATCAACTACGACAGCGCCACGCGCGCGCAGAAGTTGTACGTCAACGGTACGCTGCAGATTGACGCTACCGACTACCCGAAAGCGGGCGGTGAGCCTGTCAAGATTTTCAAGTTCGGCTTCAACGGCCTCAACGGTCCCCCGCGCAAAGTGTGGTTCGACGACGTGTCGGTCGGCCCGACGCGCGCCGGCTGCTTGTAGAACTGAACCCTTCAGAAGGCGCTGTTGCCGGTCAGCGCCTTGCCCAGCACGAGGGTGTGGATCTCGTGCGTGCCTTCGTAGGTGAACACGCTCTCCAGGTTGAGCATGTGACGAATCACCGGGTATTCGAGCAAGATGCCGTTGGCGCCCAGCAGGTTGCGGCAGGTGCGCGCGACGTCGAGCGAGATGGCGACGTTGTTGCGTTTGCACAGCGAGACTTGCTCGGGGGTGACGCTGCCGTTCTGCTCCTTCAGCCGTGAATAGTGGTAGGCGAGTAAATCGGCCTTCACGATTTCGGAAGCGCAGTCGACCAGCTTTTCTTGCACCAATTGTTTGGAGGAGAGCGGAACGCCGAACTGCACGCGCTCGTTGGTGTAGTTGACCGCGCACTCCAAGCAGGCCTTGGCCGCGCCCACCGCGCCCCACGCAATGCCGAAGCGCGCTTGCCCCAGGCAACGCAGCGCTGCGCCCAAGCCGGGCTTGTGCGGCATGACGTTTTCGGCCGGGACGCGGCAGTCGCTCAGCACGATCTCGCCCGTTTCACTCGAGCGCAGGCTCATTTTGCCGTGGATGCGCGGCGTCTCGAAGCCCTTCATGCCGCGCTCGACGATGAAGCCGCGGATCGACTCGGGGCCGCCGTCGTCGACCTTGGCCCAGACCACGCACAGATCGCAGAACGGCGCGTTGGTGATCCACATCTTGGTGCCGTTCAGCAGGTAGTCGCTACCGTCGCGTCGCGCGCGCGTGGTCATCGAGCCAGGGTCCGAGCCACTGTCCGGCTCCGTCAAGCCGAAGCAGCCGATGGCTTCACCGCGCGCCATGCGCGGCAACCAGCGTTGCTTTTGCTCTTCGCTGCCGGCCGAGTAGATGGCGTACATGGCCAACGAGCCTTGCACGCTGACGAAGCTGCGCAGGCCGCTGTCGCCGTACTCCAGCTCTTGCAGCAGCAGGCCGTAGGTGACGGCGCCCATGCCCGCGCACCCGTAGCCGCTGATGCTGGCTCCCAACAAACCCATGCTCGCCAGCTCCGGGACGAGCTCCTTGGGGAACGCTTCTTTTTCGTACAGCTCGCCGGCGTGGGGCAGGTAGCGCTCGCGGATGAAGCGGCGCACGGTGTCGCGCACCAGGCGCTCTTCTTCGCTGAGCAGGGGTTCGAGGGACGTGAGGGCGTCGAGGGTAGCGAGCGACACGTTGCCCTCAGGGTACCACGGCGCCGGGTAACTTCCCGGAACTAGGCTAAAACTTGGCCAAAGCGCGGGGCTTTGGCTATCGCGAGGAGATGAGCGCCACTGCCCGCGGTGTCGCCCGCTCCGCGCGGGTGGTCATGGTGCTCGGCTGCGTCGTCGGCGCGGCTTGCTCGGCCGGAGAGCTTCGCGGGCTCGCCAGCCGGGAGCACGAAACGCCGGCGCTGGCCGGGCCGTTCGCGTCGGTGCCCGAGCGCCCGCCCGCCACCGTTCCCGCTGCGCTGCGCATCGCGCCGAGCGAGGCGCCCGCGGAGGCGCTGACGCCAGAGCCGAGCGAGGCGCCTGCAGTAGCGCCGCCGCCAGAGCCGAGCGAGGCGCTCGCCGCCGCCGCGCCTGCGGAAGCACTTCGAGAAGTGCCAGCCGACGCGCCCGACGCCCTGCCGGAGCCGGCGCTACACGACGGCGTCCCCGAATACGCCGAGCCCACGCTCACCGCGATCGCGCGCGAGACGCTGATTTACGCGCGCCCATCGTTCAAAGCTCCCAAGCTCGGCTACCTGCGGGTAGGGGCGGTCGTGAGCCGTTCGAAGCAGGCGCTGGGTAACGAGGGCTGCAAGCGCGGTTGGTATCGCATTCAGCCCGAAGGCTTCGTGTGCGTCGAAAATTCGGCCATCCTCGACACCGAAGGTCCGAGCCCGTTCGCCGAGCTCGCGCTGGTGCGCCCCGACCGGATGGCCCCGCTGCCCTACCGATACGGGCGCTCGCGCTACCCGACGCCGCCTTTCTACACGCGCTTGCCCAGCAAGCTGGACCAAGAGCGGAGCGAGCAGGAGCTGGTTGGCCACTTGCGGGCCCGCACGGCCCAAGCCTGGAAATCCGTGCCCGACAATCCTACGCCCAGCCTGCTCTCGGCGGGCCGCAGCGTGCCCATGCCCTGGGGCTTTCCACGTAAAGACGGCACGGCCACGAGCGGGCGAGCCATGCCAGACAGCGGCTTTGCGCTGCTCGGAATCTACGAGCACGAAGGCCGGCGCTTCGCGCTCAACACCGACTTTCAACTCCTGCCCCTCGATCGCCTGAAGCCGGTCGAGGTGAGCTCCTTTCACGGCATCAGGCTGGATGACCAAGTCACGTTGCCGGTCGCGTTCGTGCGCTCGGCCAACGCCATCTTGTACGCGGGCAGCCCCAAGACGGGCCTGAGCATCGCGCGCAAGCTCGACTACCGCGAGGCCGTTCCGCTCACCGGCAAAGAGGTGGTGGTGTCGGGCATCCACTACCTGGAAACGAAGACCCACGACTACATTCGCGACGAGCGGCTGGTGCGCGTCGAGCGCTTCAAGAGCAAGCCCGGCTGGGCCACGCCCGGGCGCTCCTGGATTCACGTCTCGATCTTGCAGCAGTCGCTCGTCATGTACGAAGGCGAAAAGCCAATCTACGCCACGCTCGTCTCGACGGGCGCGGATGGCCTGGGTGATCCGGCCGAGACCCACTCGACCATTCGCGGCCAATTCTTGATTCACACCAAGCACGTCAGCGTCACCATGGACAGCGACGTGGAGGGCTCGGAGTTCGATCTCCGGGACGTACCCTACGTCCAGTACTTTCAAGAGGGCTTCGCCCTGCACGCTGCGTTCTGGCACGACTCTTTCGGACAGCCGTACAGCCATGGCTGCGTGAACCTCTCGCCGCTGGACGCGCGCGCGTTGTTCCACATGACCAACCCGCCCGTGCCGCAGACCTGGCACGCTGCCATGAGCCTGCGTGGCGGCACCTTGGTGCACATCACGCCCTAGCAGGGTGTTGAGAAAGTAGGCCTTTGAGTCACTGGGGCCACGTCAAGGTCTGTTCGAGGTGCCCACCCGCGTCCGTCCTCGCCACCTGCGGTGGCTGCGGGCGGCCGACCCCTCCCAAATCGCCGGCCTACGCCGGCTCAGGGAGGGGTAGAAGCTTGGCGAGCCGGACCAAGTTGTACGCAGCGCCGACCATGAAACCGGCGAGCTGGCCGTCGGCCTGATCTACCCCTCCCTGAGCGCGCTACGCGCGCGATTTGGGAGGGGTCGGCCGCGCGCAGGCCGAAGGCCGAGCCCGGACGGGGGGCTCGGGATTCATCACATCCTCCTCTGAGCCCTCCGACGTGAAGAGGCCTTCCGGTTCTGAAAAGTCAGCTCGGTAGCGAACTGACTTTTCCGACGTGAAGAGGCCTTCCGACGTGAAGAGGCCTTCCGGTTCTGAAAAGTCAGCTCGGTAGCGAACTGACTTTTCCGACGTGAAGAGGCCTTCCGGTTCTGGAAGCTCCGTGGCGCGGTGGCAAACTGACTCTTGCGACCTTGCGACCTCGAGAGGACTTTTCGCGCTGAAGGTGAGCTCGAGCTCGATCGAATGGGGTGGCCTGGTGCCGCTTAC